>Ga0255343_1001429_pt1 | contig 31876 bp, 28 predicted proteins | sample wastewater_treat_4_FD_192413 | JGI IMG/M metagenome (GOLD analysis project Ga0255343, IMG submission 192413) | Wastewater microbial communities from Lulu Island WWTP, Vancouver, Canada - plant16 | ecosystem: Engineered > WWTP > Wastewater > Unclassified | place: Canada: Vancouver, British... | reverse complement strand
GCACCCGGCACAAAGAATACACCGCCCGCAAATCCGACCGCGACCGATGAGTACAAGTCCGCCTTCTGGGATATGATCCGCAACAAGGGCGATCAGCTTGCAGTCCGCAACGCACTCTCTGTCGGTGAGGACACCGAGGGCGGCTACACTGTGCCTGACGAATTCGAGCGCAGACTGATTCAGGCACTGGAAGAGAACAACATCTTCCGCCAGATGGCAACGGTCATCAAGACCAACAGCGGTACCCGTAAGATTCCGATTGCCAACGATACGATGGAGGCGCAGTGGATCGATGAGGGCGAGGAGATCCCGGAGACTGACACCAGATTCGGTCAGACCACTCTCTCCGCATACAAGCTCGGCACGATGATCAAGATCAGCAACGAGCTTCTGCACGATTCCGCTTTTGACCTCGCAAGCTATATCGCTGCACGTTTCGGTGTGGCAATGGGCAATGCCGAGGAGCGTGCCTTCTTCACCGGTGACGGCGACAAGAAGCCTCTCGGTATTCTCGATGAGACCGGCGGTGCAGAGCTGGGTGTCACTGCGGCATCCCAGACGGCGATCACCTTTGACGAGGTGTTCGACCTCTACTACAGCCTGAAGTCTCCATACCGCAGAAACGCACAGTTCGTCTGCAACGAGACCATCCTGCTTCAGCTCATGAAGCTGAAGGACAAGAACGACAACTACCTCTGGAAGCCGTCGCTCGATATTGCGAAGCCGGATACACTGCTCGGCAGACCGATCCGCACCTCTTCCTTTATGCCCGGTATCGCCAAGGGCGAGCGTGTTCTCCTCTTCGGTGACATGAAGAACTACTGGGTGGCTGACAGACAGAACCGCACCTTCCGCCGTCTCAATGAGCTGTATGCCCGCACCGATCAGGTCGGCTTCCTTACCACGCAGCGTGTGGATGGCAGACTGATTCTTCCGGAGTCCGTCAAGGTCCTCAAGATGGCAGGCACAAAGGCTACCACAGGCGGAAATACCGGCGGAAATACCGGCGGCAACGGCTGATAAATCCCGGAACGGAGGGCAGATAAGTGAATCTGATCTCACTGCCTGAAACAAAAAACTACCTCCGTGTTGACCACTGTGAGGATGACAAGCTCATCCTCACTCTGATCGATACGGCACAGCGGCTCGTGATGGATGTGGGACGCATGAATGAAAAGCAGTTAGCGGAAAATGAGGAAACCTCCCGGCAGGCTATGCTGTATACTGTATCTTACCTCTATGAAAACCGCAATACTGCTGATTATCATGCACTGACGCTGACACTTAGGGCGCTGTTGTTCGCACAGAGGGAGGGCATCATCTGATGGAGATCGGGAAACTGAATCAGCGAATCGCCGTCCTTGAAAACCATGTCAAAAAAGATGCGATCGGAAATCACAAAGCCCAGTGGGAGGAGGCGTTCTCCCTCTGGGCTTCTGTGACGGTCGGCAATACACAAGGCTCTGCATCTGAGGAGACAAACACCGGAGTCACCAGAGAGATACAGCGTATCGAGGTAACGATCCGGCAGACGCCGCAGACAAAGAAAATGGGTTCTACTGTGTATAGAATCCGGTTCGATGGCATCGACTACGATATCAAGGGCATTGTTCCTAATTACACATCGCAGGACTATATGAAGCTGATCTGCGAATCACGAAGGGCGGGTGCGAAGGATGACATCTATTGACGATATGGTGGCAGAGATCATGGAAGGCTTATCGGAGTACGCAGAGCTTGCGGATACAGCGATGAAAAAGGCTGTCCGCAAGACTGCGACCGCCGTCAAGAATGAGATCTCCGCAAATGCCCCTGTGAAGTCCGGACGTTATAAACGAAGCTGGACAGCAAAGAAAACCCAGGAGAACAGCCACACACTGGAAATGACTGTCCACAGCAAAGACCGATATCAGATCGCACATCTCCTCGAACACGGTCATGCAAAGCGCGGCGGCGGTCGTGTGGCGGCGATCCCGCATATCGCTCCTGCCGAAGCAAACGGCGCAGATATGCTCGAAACGCTCATCAAAAAGGAGTTATCGTGACCTACGGGGAAATTTCCGAGATGATGCAGGAGATCGGGCTACCCTTTGCGTATTATCATTTCGCAGAGGGTGAAAGCCCGGATCCTCCGTTCACGCTGTTTCTGTCACCCGGTGAAAATACATTCGGTGCGGATAATCTGATGTATGTCAGCTTCAAGCGGCTTCACATCGAGCTTTACACCGATGAAAAAACCCCGGATACGGAGGAGCGTGTGGAGGAAGTGCTGCATCAGCACAACATTTATTATACAAAATCCGAAACATGGATCGAGAGCGAACGGCTCTATGAGGTCCTGTACACATTGGAGGTATGAATATGGCTCTGAAGAAAAACAAGGTCAAGTTCGGTCTGAACAAGGTTCACTGGGCAAAGATCACAGCATGGAGTGATGACGGTGTACCGACATTTGCAACGCCTGTCCGTCTGCCCGGTGCTGTTTCGCTGAGCATTGACGCAAACGGCGAGAACGACAATTTCTACGCCGACAACACCGTTTATTACGTTATCAACAACAACGCAGGCTATGAGGGTGACCTCGAAATTGCTCTCATCACCACCGATTTTGCAACCGATATCCTCGGTGAACAGCTCGACAGCAAGGGCGTTCTGGTTGAGCGCAACGATGCGGAGACATCGCAGTTCGCACTGCTCTTTGAGTTTGACGGAGACAAAAATCACATCCGTCATGTGCTGTACTGCTGCTCTGCATCCCGTCCCGCGACTGAGGGTCAGACCACTGAGGAGAGCAAGGAGGTAAAGACAGAGACACTGTCGCTGAAGGCTTCCGCACTGCCTTCCGGTCTGGTGAAGTCCAAGACCTGTGAAAGCACAGATGAGACCACTTACAACAACTGGTACAGCGCCGTCTATATCCCGACTGCGGCGACCACCAACAACAGCACCGGTACACGTTCGACAAGCAGCACCAAGGGCGGCAGCACAACCGCATCCACTACTACTGACTGATTCGGAGGAGAACGAATATGGCTATCAGAAAAACAATTACTGTTGACGGCATCGAAGTCCCTTTCAAGGCGAGCGCAACACTGCCTCGCCTTTACCGTGCCAAGTTCCGCAAGGATATCTTCAAGGATTTTTCGGCACTGAAGGATTCGGTTGACGAGAGCGATGAGGAGAATTCCGGTCTCGGTATCGAGAGCCTTGAGGTTTTTGAGAACATCGCCTGGACGATGGCAAAGCACGCCGATCCGGAGGGCGTTCCGGACAGCCCTGACGAGTGGTTGGAGCAGTTCAACACCTTCTCCATCTACGAGGTACTGCCGCAGCTCTTTGAGCTCTGGGGCGTAAATCTTGAGACGCAGGCGGAGTCAAAAAAAATCTCGCCCAGTTGACCGCGAGATGACAACGCCGCTGTTCCTTCTCCGATGTGTGCAGATCGGGCTTAGTTTATCTGACCTTGATCTGCTCACCATCGGAATGGTCAACGAAATGTTCATTGAAAAGGATAATGATGACTATGATTACCCGTATAAGGCAACTCAGTCGCAGATGGATGCATTCTGAGCCTATTATACACGATTTTTCGGCATCTGTCCACTATCAATTGTAGGTGAAATCAAAAGTTATATGAATATCAACACCTTTTATTTTCGGCTACTTCTGAAAAAGCTGTGTCGGGTGTTCCTCGGTCTCCTAATCTATTCCTTCGGCGTGTATCTGACCATTGCAGCGAATATAGGACTGGCTCCGTGGGACTGTTTTTGTATGGGTATCTCACAGCATATACCGCTGAACTACGGCAGCACAATGGTGCTGGTCTCGGTCACAGCAATTCTTATACAGCTTCTGTTCCGGGAAAGCATCGGCTTTGCAACCACATTTGACGCTCTGCTGACCGGCAGACTAACACAGCTTTATCTTGACATTTCCCCGTATCCCGAAAACCATAGTCTGTGGCTCGGAATTGTTCTGTTATTGCTCGGCTTTCTGATTATTGATCTCGGCATCTATGTGTATATGTCTGCGGAACTGGGCAGCGGTCCGAAAGACGGTCTGACGATCGTTATCGGGAAAAAGCTGCCGAAAATACCAATCGGCATGATTGGGATACTGCTGTGGTCGGTGGTTACACTGATTGGCTGGATGCTCGGCGGCTCTGTCGGTATCGGGACGCTTCTGTCTATCTTCGGTGCAGGCTTTGTCATGCACATCTTTTACGATACCATCGGATTTGAGCCGAGAAAGCTGAAACACAAAAGCCTGAAAGAGACATTTCGGCTGATGAAACGATAACAGCACCGATGGTGCTTATATATATCCACTGAAAGGTAGGTGATCCGCATGTCAGGCAGAACCAAGGGTATAACCGTTGAGATCGGTGGTGATACAACAAAACTGCAAAAAGCCCTGCAGGGTGTCGAAAAGAACATCAAAAATACGCAGACACAGCTCAAAGATGTGGAAAAGCTGCTGAAACTCGATCCGACCAATACGGAGCTTCTCGCACAGAAACAGCGGTTGCTTGCCGATGCTGTATCATCGACCAGCGAAAAGCTCGAAACGCTGAAAAAAGCAAGCGAACAGGCTGCAAAAACCAAGGACAACTACGATGCATGGAAGGCAAAGTACGACCCTATCAAGCAGAAAATCGGTGAGACCGAAACAAAGCTCAAGGAACTGAAAGAGCAGAGCAAGATCGCCGATGAACAACTTTCCAAGGGCGAGATCTCACAGGAAAAGTACGATGCTCTGCAAAGTGAGATCAAACAGACCACAGACGAACTGAACGGTCTGAAACAGCAGGCAAAGGATGTGTCTGATGAATTCGGTCATCCGATCCCTCCAGAGCAGTACGACGCCCTTCAGCGTGAGATCGTTGAAACGGAACAGGAACTGCAAAATCTACAGCAGGAAGCAGCAAAATCTCAGGCGGCACTTGTGAAACTTGGTGAAGCGGGTGCTTCTCTTGAAAAAGCCGGAGATAAGATCGCTACAGTTGGTACGAACCTGACAAAATATGTGACTATGCCGATTCTCGGTATCGGAACTGCTGCGGTCAAAACGACCGCGGACTTTGATGCTTCCATGAGCAAGGTTTCCGCTGTATCCGGTGCCACCGGTGAGGATTTAGAGGCTCTCCGTGCAAAAGCCCGTGAGATGGGCAGTCAGACAAAATTTTCTGCTTCGGAAGCCGCAGATGCCATGAACTATATGGCGATGGCGGGATGGAAAACCGAGGATATGCTGAACGGTGTCGAGGGTATCATGAACCTTGCCGCCGCTTCCGGTGAAGACCTCGCAACCACATCGGACATTGTAACGGACGCACTGACGGCTCTCGGTATGAGCGCAGATGATTCCGCACACTTTGCAGATATCCTTGCGGCGGCATCCTCCAATGCCAATACGAATGTGTCTCTCATGGGTGAAAGCTTCAAGTATGTTGCGCCGATTGCAGGGTCTATGGGAGCGAGTGCGGAGGACTTATCCATCGCTCTCGGCCTTATGGCGAACAGCGGTATCAAGGGCAGTCAGGCCGGTAACTCCCTGAAAAACGCACTTGTAAACCTGACAAAGCCTACAAAACAGCAAGCGGCGGCGATGCAGCAGCTCGGCTTTATCAGCACCGAGACCATTCAGAAAATCGACTTTGCAAAAGTCGAGAAGGCTGAACAGGCCGTTGAGGATGCGACTATCTCCCTTGATAACGCTCAGATCAAGCTGAATGATGCGATCAGCAAGTACGGCGAAGGCAGCTCACAGGCACAGCTTGCAAGCAACAACTATGAAAAAGCACAGTTAAAACTTGCCCGTGCGCAGGAAACGCTCGCCAAGGAACAGGAAGGCGTTTCTAAAGAAATCGCCGGAGCAAATACACTCATGACCGATGCTGACGGTAATATGCGGTCGCTCGGTGAGATCATGGGAATCCTCCGTGAGAAAATGGGCAAGGTCAATGTGGAACTGACAGATGCGGACGGCAATGCCCGTGAGTTTGACGATATTATCGCGGAACTGTCCACAACCACAGAAGGCCTTGCACAGGCAGAGCAGATGCAGGCGGCAGCCGCTATCTTCGGTAAGCAGAACATGGCGGGTATGCTTGCAATCATTAACGCCAGCGAGGAGGACTACAACAAACTCTCTACCGCCATTTACGGCTGTGAAGGCACGGCAAAGGACATGGCAGACACCATGCAGGATAATCTCGCCGGACAGCTCACCATACTGAAGTCGCAGCTACAGGAGCTTGCTATCTCCTTCGGTGAGATCCTGATGCCCGCAATCAGGGCTATTGTAAGCAAGATTCAGGCTCTTGTGGATAAGTTCAATGCGATGTCTCCGGCAACAAAGGAAACCATTGTCAAAATCGCACTTGTGGCGGCGGCACTGGGACCTCTGCTTGTGGTCATCGGAAAAACAATGGTCGGTGTCGGCAAGCTGATGCAGCTTGTGTCTAATCTGCCGTCTATGATCGCAGGAGCAAAAGCAGCTTTTTCTTCCTTCGGCGCAGCCATCGGTGGTATATCCGCGCCTGTGGTCGCTGTCATTGCGGTCATTGCCGCTCTGGTAGCGGCTTTTGTTCATTTATGGCGTACCAACGAGGACTTCCGCAACAAGATTACTGCGATCTGGGAACAGATAAAAAGCATTTTCTCAGGCTTCTGTCAGGGTATTGTTGACCGTATCAACGCACTGGGCTTCGACTTCAAAAATATCGGTGAGGTCATCAAGGCTGTATGGGACGGGCTCTGCAAGTTCCTGAAGCCGATCTTTGAGGGAACATTTCAGCAGATCGCTAACATCTTCAAAGCTGTGACAGATATTATCCTGAATCTCCTCGATGTGTTTATCGGCATTTTCACGGATGATTGGGATAAGGTATGGAACGGCATCAAGGGTATTTTCGTGGCAGTGTGGAATTTCCTGAAAGATACGCTGAAAAACTACCTGAATGTGCTGTGTAACCTGTTCGGCACGAGTCTCGGTGAAGTAAAGGAGTTCTGGGTAAATGTATGGAACGGCGTTAAGACCTTTTTCGTCAATATCTGGAACGGGATCAAAAGCTTCATTACAGGCATAGTCAATGGAATCAAGAACTTTTTTGTATCCGTCTGGACTGGTATCAAAGACTTCTTTGTCAGCATTTGGACGGCGATTTACAACAGCGTATCCGAGAAAATCAACCTGATCAAAACGGTTATCACGGTCGTATGGAACGCCATTCATACAGCAATCACCACGGTGCTGAATGCAATCTGGAATGTCATTTCTACAGTATGGCAGACCATTTATGACTTCATTTCGCCGCTGCTGGACGCATTCAAATATCTGTTTGAGACGATTTTTGAAGCGATCCATGTGATTATTTCTCGTGTCATGGACTGGATTCACGAGAAAATCACGACCACATGGGAAACCATCAAGGCTGTTGTGACAATCGTGCTGGAAGCAATCAAGACGTTTTTCGAGACGATCTGGAATGCGATTTCTTCCACGGTCAGCACGGTGATGGATGCAATTTACAATGTGATTTCTACAGTCTGGAACACAATCTCCGGCTTTATCTCCGGGGTGCTGAATGCGATCTGGTCTGTGATTTCTTCTATCTGGGAGAACATCAAAAACCACATCACCAATACGCTGAATGCGATTCATGCGGTTGTTTCTGCGGTATGGAATGCAATTTCCGGTTTCATTTCCGGTGTGGTGAATGCGATTTCCAGCACAGTTTCTTCTGTCTGGAACGGCATCAAGAACACAATCACCAATATCCTGAACGCCATTAAAACAACGGTATCGAATATCTGGGACAGCGTGAAAAATGCCGTGACGCAGAAGATCACGGCAATCAAGGATACTATCGTCAACGGCTTCAATGCCGCAGTCAACTTCATCAAGAATCTCGGCTCTCAGGCATTCCAGTGGGGCGCAGATATTATCAATAACATCGTCAGCGGCATCAAGAACTGTATCGGCAAGGTCGTAGATGCGGTCAAGGGTGTTGCAAACAAGATTAAGTCCTTCCTGCACTTCTCTGTACCGGATGAGGGACCTCTTGCGGATTTCGAGAGCTGGATGCCGGACTTCATGCAGGGGTTGGCAGAAGGAATCAGTAAAAACAGCAGCGTGGTGACAGATACCGTTGCTAATTTCGGCGGCAAGGTTGCAGAGGCAGTCAGGGCTGTTGTGCAGAATGCGCTGGATACGGTTACCGGTATTGTGAGAAATGCGATGCCGGAGATACTGAATACAGTTTCTGAAATCTGGGAACAGATCAAGGCATCCATCGTAACTATGCTGGGACAGCTCGGTACAGACATCAGCACCGCATGGCGCAAAGTCAGTGATTCTGTCAAAACCGCCATTGACAATATCCGTAATGTCATTTTCACTTCATGGGAGGGCATCAGCACAGTCGTATCAACGGCACTGTCAGGTGTCGGAAATGTTGTATCAACCGTATGGAGCGGTATTTATTCTTTCATCTCCGGTAAACAGACAGATCTTCAAACCGTGATTTCTTCCACATGGAATGCGATTTCTGAAGGTGTAAAAAATGTCCTCAGTGCAATAGGCACAGCCGTACAGAATGTTTGGAGCGCAATGCCCGCAAGTGTGCGGAATGTTATGAACAGCATAAGAGATACCGTGCAGAATAATTGGGAGAAAGTGAAATCGAATCTGCTTTCTGTCATGGACAAGATCCGCAGCGGCATTGAAAAAGGCTGGAACAGTATTGTTTCTGAAATCAGTAAGGCTCTGGACAACATCAAAAGTGTTATCACGGTAACATGGAAGGCTGTATCTTCTGTAATTGATTCTGCATTGGACGGCATCAAGAAGATTATATCGACAGTGTGGACTGCTCTGAAAAATCTCATAAATACCGGGCAGCTTGACATCAAAAATGTGATCTCAACAACATGGAACGCTGCGAAAGATGTGGTAAATACTGCCCTGAACGGCATCAAATCCGTGGTGCAGACAATCTGGAGTGCAATGCCTGAAATCGTCCGGAATCCGATGAATCAGGTCAAGGACGCTGTGATTTCGATCTGGGACAACATCAAAAACGGGATCAACGATAGGCTCGGTGGTGTGCGGGATGCAGTATCCGGTGCGATGAATGCTGTGTACAGCGCAGTAATGGATAAGGTCAACAGCTCGTGGTCGTGGGGACGTGACCTCATGCAGAATCTCATTAACGGTCTGAACTATATGCTCGGCAATCTCATCAATACGGTTGCGGATGTGGCGCGGGCGATCAGCGATTATCTGCACTTCTCTGTTCCCGACAAGGGACCTCTGACGGAATTTGAAAGCTGGATGCCTGACTTTATGAAGGGGCTTGCTGACGGCATCAACAAGAGCAAAAAGTATGTTGAGAAGGCAATTTCCGGTGTTGCGGATGCCATGACCATTGCGATGAATTCCGACTTCAATGTGGATATGTCCGGTGTGACCGGTGCAATGGTAGGCGCAGGCGGGACAACCGTAGTCAACAACTACAATAACGACAACAGCCGCACAGTGAATCAGACAAATAATAGTCCGAAATCGCTGTCACGGCTGGAAATCTATCGTCAGACGCGGAATGCGCTGAATGTGTGATGGGGTGGGAGCAATCCTGCCCTATACATATTATTATATTCGTGCGTTTCTTTATAAAACTATACTTTGCTTTTCTTTCATTTTCTGCCAACTGAAAAAGCTGTAAATATCATTAATAAGGAATACTGTAAAGCATACGACCACTGAGATGTATCTAATATCAGTCATACTTGCCATTATCCAAAGAATAATCAGTACAATATCATTTGCGGAGTATGCTATTGCATAGAACGGGCTTCGTCGGAATGTCAGATAGACAGCGAGAAAACTCGTTGCAACTGATAGTGTGCTGGGGATGATGTTGGCGGTATGAAATGAATGCAATACGAAGTAAATGACTGTTGTTACAATAACTGCTAATATGGACATAAATACTATTTCTGACTTGCTTATGCTGTTTACCCTGACTTCCGCTCTGTTACCATTAAAGGGATTACGCAGCCATGAAATCAAGGCGAATACTGCCATAGGCATGGTCATTCCGAGATAAGTTATCATCTCTCCGAAATATGAGAACTTGTACGAAATAACTCCGTAAAGCAAGCTGAACAGGATAACAAGCACTTGACCGAACGGATTACCCTTTGCATTGAATATCAGGTATGTAACGCCGATAAGTGAAGCACATAAAGTCAGATAGTTACTCCTGTCAAATATAATGAACGCAATCAGAACAAGCAAAGTCGAAACGCTCCAAAGCACGAGTTCAGACTTTGAAAAATACCCTTTGATATGTTTTATCATTACGTTTTCCTCCAAAAAATAAAGCATCTGCACACACATCTTCTAAGACCTAACGATGTGTGAACAAATGCTTTCCGCATTCCTACCCGGTGGCAGTAATTGTAATATTGTTACATTGATTATACCATAAGGAACTGAAAAAGTCAAGAAGGCGGTGATATCATGTTTTTCAGCCTTATATTAGAAAATGCAGCCGGTGACAAGATCGATATGACGGCTACAGCAAACCAGTATATGACATCTCAGATTGAGGGCTTGTCACCTCCGTCCGGAACAATCAGCACATCTAGTTATGCCGGCATGGACGGCAGTTACCTGAACAATGCATTCATTGAAAAGCGGAATGTGGTCATTCACTTTGAGATGCGCGGTGTGGGGGTAGAAGCCCGCCGTCACCAGCTATACAAGGTGGTGAAGCCGAGCCGTTATGTCAAGGTCTACTACAAGACCGCAGGCATAGATGTGTTCACTGAGGGCTATGTGGAAACCTGTGAGGTCAGCAACTTCGAGCAACTTGTCACCGGACAAATCTCTATTCTCTGCCCGGATATCTACTGGTATTCTACGGAATCTGTCATGGCGTATTACAGCCAGATCACGGGTGCATTCACATTCCCGTTCCCGACCGAGAGTAACCCGGAGCCATTTGTGCTGGGCAAATATAATACGCAGAACATCATGGAAATCATCAACGACGGTGACGAGATCGGGTTCACACTTGTAATCGAAGCCCTCGAAGATACAAGATCGCCCACGCTGTACAATGCGGATACAGACGAATATCTGCAAATCACGGGAGAGATTCTCGCTGGCGACATTATTACCGTGACGACAAAGACAGGTCATAAGACAGTAACGCTCGACAGAGGCGGTGTCAAGACAAATATCATCAACCGCCTTGTATCCGGCTCAACCTGGCTGACGCTGCGTGAGGGAAAGAACCGGTTCTATCTCCGTGGAACAGGACTGCAAAATCTGAGGGTGACTATCGTACACACAAACGCTTATCTGGGGGTGTGATATGCAGATTGAAGTGTATAACATGGAAGCAAATGAGAGTAATCTGACAATCACACTGGAAGCAGTGTGCGACAGCTTTTCTTCGCTGCTATGGGATATTGAATACTACCAGTGCGGCAGTTTTGAGGTGTATATCGCAGCCAATCCGGAGAATCTCGCTATCTTTCAGACCGGGCGCATTGTCAGCAGAGATGATGACAGTCAGCATTTCGGCATAATTGAGTCCGTTCAGATTGACACTGATGCCGAGAACGGCGACTATCTGACCGTAAAAGGCAGATTCCTCATGTGCCTGCTGGAAAGGCGTATCATCAATCCAACGCTTTCTATCACTGCCGATACCGCTTACAGTGATATTGTCCGCAATTCAGTCACGCTGAATGCAATACAGCAGGATAACCGCCGTATTCCGGGATTTTCCCTCGGAACTGTGTCCGGTTCTTGTTGGGAGCAGACAGCGACTTTGCAGGTGTCATATGCAAATCTCATGGAATGGGTGTATACAATTTGCGAAAAGATCGGCGGTACAGCGAATATCCGGCTTATAAAAGATGTTGGTGAGACATACAAAATGGTACTTGATCTCTCGGAGGGTACTGACCGCAGCCTGACGCAGGATACAGAGCCGCATATCATTTTCTCGGATGCATACAGTAATCTGCTCTCATTCTCCTATGCTTCAGATTCCGCTGTCACTCGCAACTTTGCCTACATCTATGGGCATGGTGAAGGTTCTGAACGCAAGCACACCACATATTGTGTTGGCGATGAGCCATCATATCTGAACCGCTACGAATTGTATGTGGACGCAAAGGATATCTCAGAGGAGGAACAGGTCGAGGGTGAGACAGTGCCGATTCCGGAAGAAAAATATATCGAGCTGATGAAGACAAGAGGCTCTGAAAAGCTGGTTGATCCGAAAACAGCATCGGAATCGGAGATAGCGGCAGATTCTACACAGTATGTCTACAACCGTGATTATTATGTCGGTGACTATGTGACCGTGGAGCATAAGCGTTTCGGCATGATTCAGCCGAAAGTGCAGCTCATCGGCATGATCGAGGCTTTCGACCAAAACGGCAGAAGCCTGACACCGACATTCAGAAAGGAATGATAACATGGCATTTTCATGCGGCTTTTTCAATTCAAAAGGTCTTGACAGAACCTATACGGCGGAGAACTTCACGGAGTATCTCGGCAGCATTATCTGCAATGGCATCCTTGACACCTACGGGCAGAATTTCAAGCTGACGGCGGCTTCTTCCGACTTGAAAGTAATTCTCGGCACGGGCAAAGCGTGGATCAACGGACATTATTTCGTTAACGATTCCCGATACACCATTGACCTGTCAGAGTATATGGACGAGTCTCTGCCGCGTTATGTGGGTATTGTAATTTATCTTGATACGACAGAATCCGTCCGCAGTGTGACGCTGAAGCTGTTCCCCGGCACACCTACCGAAAATCCGTCGCTGCCGTCCATTCCACAGGATGCTGATCATGTGCGGCTGCTTATGTATGCGGTGCGTCTGAATCCGGGAGCGACAGAGCTGTCCGACCGTGACTGGTACGATTACCGTGAGGACGCTAATGTCTGCGGATACTGCAAGTGCATCCTCGGAAAATGCAAGGTCACTGAGCTGATGTCACAAATGGCGCAGCTTATCGTTGAAGTGCAGGAAAACAACCAGACAATTGAGGAGCTTACCAACAAGGTGGACGAGCTGACAGCAGAGGTTGAGGATATCGGTGATGTGATCTTAGCAGGACAGTGCGGCGATAATGTCTACTATGTGCTGTATTCCAACGGTAAGGTGCTGCTGAAAGGAACCGGACCCATGTACGAGTACGATAGCTCCGACCGTTCGCCGTTCTACAGGAATGACGCAGTTAAGAAAGTTGTGGTATCTGAGGGAATCACTTCTGTCGGATACGATGCATTTTTGCGCTGTATGAATCTTGAATCTGCTTCGCTCCCGTCAACGCTCACATATATCGGCAGCGGTGCTTTCATGCCTGCGGATGAATATCCGAGCGCAGCCGGAAAGCTGAACAGCATTACAATTCCCGATGCTGTTACGACAATCGGCGGCGGTGCTTTCTGGGGTGCTGCATTGACATCTCTTACGATTCCGCATAATATTTCTTCAGTCGGCAGCTATGTTTGCAGAGATTGTACACGACTGGTATCCGTAAGATACGAGGGTTCTGTAATCGGAGCATATATGTTTGTGAGCTGTACGTCTTTGAGTGAGTTCACAATCGCAAATACGGTTACAGAAATCAAGGAGCATTGCTTCAATTACTGTACTTCACTTCAGACGATCACTTATGAGGGTAGTCTGGCGCAGTGGCAGGCAATTCCGAAGGGTACAAGCTGGGACGGCAAAGGCGGCTCCGGACTTGCTGTATCCGGTCTGACTCGTATCCAGTGCCTTGACGGATTTATGGAATGGGATGCAGAGAACCATGAGTGGAAGGTTGGTGAAGAATAATGTGGAAATTTCTTGTAAAGAATCAGAGCATTGAGATCGTGGAGCGTGAAATTCTCGCAGACCACCAGATCCAATATGTGCAGTTCAAATTCACATTTGACGGTGACTGGAAGCATTTTCACAAGGTAGTGCAGTTTTCACAATGCGATGAGGTGTATTCCGTTGTTCTTGGCACAGATGGAACGACCTTGTATCTGCCTGCAGAGCTTCATGCGGGTGCGGCAAAAATGGCTGTGTTCGGCTATGACACGGAATCGGATACAACAGTGAGAGCAACAACAGTTCCCGTAACGCTGAATATCCGTGAATCCGGATTTGAAGGCGATGATCCGCCCATCCCGCCGACACCGGATCTGTATACACAGCTTCTGAAACGTATCGAAGATGCAGAGCATGGTCTTGACGGCAAATCCGCCTATGAGATCGCTGTGGATCACGGCTATGTCGGCACGGAGGAGGAATGGTTGGCATCATTACACGGCAAGGACGGCATCACGCCGGATATGTCGGAGTATCCGAAAACGACAGAAGTGCAGACCATTGTTGAGACTGTTATTCAGCCTGTAGCGGAGGAGGCACACGCTCATCCCAATAAGGAAACGCTCGACCGCCTGACACCGGAACTGATGCAGGAGCTTGAAGGCTTGCAGCAGTTTGAGGACAGCACCACCTATGAGATCCAGACGCTGAATGAAGCAGTTGAGAACCTCAGACCGAGTACGCATACGCATAATAATCTCGATGTTCTGAACGCACTGACAGCGGCACTTCTCGCAGATTTGCAGGGCTTACAGCAGTTTGAGGACGCAACTAACTATGATATCCACGATATCCGTGAGGCTCTGCTTCCTATTAGCTCTGCGGCGCACACACATAACAACAAAGATGTGCTGGATACCATTACTGAACAGTATATGCGTGATGAAGTGGCTTTTCATGCACAAACAGCAAACGCTCTGCATGGGCTGTCTACCGGACTGAGCGAGGTATCCGCACAGGCGCATTCTCATGCCAACATGGCGATTCTTGATTCCATCACTCAGGAAATGCTTGACGATATCTCTTCTATCGCAACTGTGGTCGGACAGGCACACTGGCATCACAATCTCACTACGCTGAACAGTATCACCGAATCACATGTTACACGATGGAACGACGCATACACCGCCGCAATGAACCTGAACGAGCGTGTGGGTGTCAACGAGGGTGTGTTCGAGCGTTTCAAGACGGAAATTCTCTATGATATGCAGGGCGCAAAGACCTCTATCACGGATATCAATACAAGACTCGCTGCTGTCGAGGAAGCTCTTGCAGGTGTAGAGACAGCTTTAGCGGCAATCGTGGAGGTGACAGTATGAGCATTGCAAATTATCTGACAGCTCTCGATGAGCAGAGAGACGCTTTAGCCCGAAATCTTACTACGATGGGTGTATCCGCATCGGAGACAGAAAAACTGAATACTCTTGTGCCGAAGGTGCTGCAAATTCCGCAGACCAAGCCGGATATCACGCTGTTCAAAGCATCCATCAACACGCTCCATGACTACGGCGAAAAGCTCTATACCTTCTACAATGACGGTTATCGTTCCCTCGCAGGCTTTTCGGAATCCTATCCGAATTTCTGCTCAGAGGAGAACGGTTATGCGCTGTACTACAATCAGCCGGACTTCAACTGGGGCGCAACCATTTATACGCAATGTGTCACACCTGTTGCACTCACGCCCTCAATGTCCATCCTGTTCAGCTATCGCTCCGGTGCTGCGGATGTGGATGAAATGTGGCTTGTTCCGAAAAATGTGGGTAATCTGTCTCCGGCAGAGACCGCAAGGTATATCCGTGAAACCATCATGGCAGGACAGGCAGTGGGCATTCCGTTCAACTGGCTGCAAACCGCCGACAACTACACTACTGTGCTGATTGCCTGTGAAAGCATCACAAGCGGAGAATACTATCTTGCGTGGAAAGCAGTCAGCGATAATACACATCCGTATATCCGCACCATTAAAATTCTGGAGGAAACATCATGAAAGAAAATATCTGTACTGCCGCCGGAGTGATCGGCGGCTTTTTTGCGGCACTGCTCGGCGGATGGGATTCCGCACTGGCAACGCTTATCATCTTTATGGCAATCGACTTCACCACAGGTCTGATCGCCGCATCTACGGGCAAGTCCAAGCACAGCAAGACTGGCAAGCTCAGTTCAAAAGCAGGCTGGGTAGGACTTGCAAAGAAGTTCTGCATTCTGCTCATGGTTGTGGTCGCCGTCCGCATGGATATTCTCATCGGTACGACCTACATCCGCGATGCGACCTGCATCGGATTCTGCGTCAATGAGCTGCTCTCAATTATTGAAAATACGTCTTTAATGGGCATCCCGTATCCGCCTGCTATCAAGAAGTCTATCGAGGTGCTCCAGAAAAAAGCTTCACATCTCGATGATGAGATTCAGGAAATGATCGATGAAATGGAGGATGATAAGAAATGAGCAAGACCTACGAATACTCCGACAAGACACAGCTTTCCCCGCATTTCAATATCTCTGAGTTCCGCTGCAAGTGCGGCAAGGAGCATGAGACGCTGAACGATCCTGAGCTGATCGAGAAGCTCGAAAAGCTGTTCACAGCTCTCAAATGCTCCAAGATCATCGTGACAAGCGGTTATCGCTGTGAGCAGCATGACAAGAATGTCGGAGGTTCAGGCTCCGGTCAGCATACGCTCGGCAATGCTGCGGATATCTGCTGCTTCGGTCAAGACGGGCAGCCAATCAGCTCGAAGGTGGTCTGCTGTAAAGCACAGGATATCGGATTCACAGGCATTGCAAACATCACCGCTACCTATCAGTACACGCATGTCGATGTTCGCACCGGAAAGAAATGGTACGGTGATGAGGTCCACGGCAACAACTCTGTGACCGATGACTTCTACAAGTATTTTTCCACATCGAACAGCGGTAATAGCCACAAGGAGGGCGCTGCTATGAAAGGCATTGATGTAAGCGTACACAACGGCAATATCGACTGGAACAAAGTCAAGGCTGACGGCATCGAGTTTGCGATACTGCGTGCGGGCTTCGGCAGACTGGAAAAGCAGAAGGATGAGAAGTTCGAGCAGAATTATGCTGAAGCAAAGGCGGCAGGAATCCCCGTGGGTGCCTATTGGTACTCCTATGCGATGAGTCCGGAAGAGGCAGAGCTTGAAGCCAATGTGTTCCTCAAGGTCATCAAGGGAAAGCAGTTCGAGATGCCCGTATACTTCGACCTTGAGGAGAAAAAGCAGTTCGATCTCGGCAAGGAAAAAGTCTCTGCTATCATGAGAGCATTTCTTGAAAGAGTGGAGTCCGCAGGCTATTTCACTGGTCTCTACGGCTCTGCATCCCCCCCTGTTTACCCACACAGCCGATGATATTAAATCCCACTACACGATCTGGCTTGCGCACTGGGTGGATAGGACCAACTACAGCGGTGCCTATGCGGTGTGGCAGTATTCTGAAAAAGGCAAGGTAGACGGTATCTCCGGAAATGTTGACCTCGATACCTGCTACAAGGATTTTCCTACCATCATCAAGGGAAAAGGACTGAATGGATTCGGGGCTGTCAAACCTTCTCCTGTACCTGACGATAAGACCGACACCACCGTGACCGCAACTATCAAAATCGGCGATGACACTTACAAGGGTACGCTCGTAAAAGCTTAATCCACATGAGGGGCAGGGATTTTTCTCTGCCCTTCTTTTTTCATATACGGTGCCCCTTATCATCCACGAGGAGGTATGCGATGACAAATGAGCAAAAACAAGCGATCTGTTCGATGCGTGAATCTGGTGTTGCAATTCCTGCAATTTCTGCACAAATCGGACTTTCCATAAATACGATCAAATCCTTCTGCAAGCGGCACGGCATTCACTCCGGCAATCAGTCTCACAAAAATATCCTCTTCTGCCTGCAATGTCATACAAAAATTTCACAACCGCCACACCACAAAGCAAAAAAGTTCTGTTCCGATAAGTGCCGCCAACTGTGGTGGGCTGAAAACACCGCCTTGATTCCACGAGATTCACAAATTGAACGTATCTGCCCTGTTTGCAAAACTCCATTCTTATCGTACAAAAGCAAGAACCGCATTTACTGCTCCCGTACCTGCTACGGAAAATCGAAGGAGGTATATCATGACCACAAATGAAGCTATTATCGATAAGCTCTTACGCTATCAGACGGTCATGTCGTGGGTGCGTTCCCTACTCAGTCAGGCTCTTATCACCAAGGCAGAGTACGCTAAAATTGATACAATGATGGCAAAGAAATACGGCGTATCTTCGTGCAGTATATTCCGTTGAAAACCGCGTAAAATCGTTGACTTACGGCTCGATAGACGGTAACATGGTAAGCGAAGGAGGTGTTGCTGTGTGAATAAAAGTAACCGCATAGTAGAGAGGGTTCAGTTCCCCAACAAGCCCACTATCAAGCTGCTAAGAACGGCAGCTTACGCCAGAGTGTCCAGCGGCAAGGACGCAATGCTGCATTCCCTGTCCGCACAGGTCAGCTACTACAACTCTTTAATACAAAGCAATCCCGAATGGCTGTTCTGCGGCGTATACGCAGATGAAGCCCTGACCGGCACCAAAGACAATCGTGAGAACTTTCAGCGTTTACTCACAGAATGCCGCGCCGGAAATATCGACTTGATAATCACAAAATCAATATCAAGATTTGCCCGCAATACTGTTACGCTGCTGGAAACCGTCCGTGAGTTGAAAAATCTGGGTGTAGATGTCTATTTTGAAGAACAGAACATCCACTCAATCGGCCCGGACGGTGAATTCATGCTGACACTCTTAGGTTCGTATGCACAGGAGGAAAGCTACTCCGCAAGTGAAAATCAGAAGTGGCGTATCCGCAAGGATTTTGAACAGGGGCGGCTCGGCAGCATCACAATTCTCGGTTATGAACGCAGCAATGACGGCACGCTTATCATTGTTCCCGAAGAAGCGGAGATTGTCAGAATGATCTTCAACGATTATCTCAGCGGCATGGGCAAAAATGCAATTGCGAACAAGCTGCTTGAAATAGGCGTTCCAACCAAGGGCGGCGGCATATGGACAGCGTGGTCGATCCGCCGCATTCTGAAAAACGAAAAATACTGCGGTGATCTGCTTTTGCAAAAGACCTACCGTGAAAACCATATCACGAAAAAGAAAATCAACAATACTGGACAGTTACCACAGTATTACGTCGAGGAAGCCCATGAAGCCATTATTGACAAGGACACATTTATGCTCGCACAGGAACTTCTGCGGGAGAAAAAAGAATATTTTACACCGGATAAGCCGACAACTGTTACCTACCCCTTTTCCGGTATGATTCACTGTGGCTGCTGTGGGAAGTTTTACCGCAGGAAGGTTAAGCAGTATCGTACAGTGTGGATATGTTGGACTTATAACGCACGGGGTAAGAAATTCTGTTCGAAATCCAAGCAGATTCCGGAAGATATCCTGTATGACAAGGCTTGTGAGGTTCTTCAGCTCGATGAGTTCGATGAAAAGGTATTTCATAATGAGGTAGAGTCAATTCTTGTTCCTAAACCGAATGTGTTAACATTTCTATTTAAAGATGGTCATGAGCAGACGGTGCGCTGGGAAGATCATTCAAGATCAGAAGCGTGGACGGCGGAGAAGAGAGCTAAAGCAGCCGAATATGGAAAGCAAGGTGCGGCAGCAAAAGAAAGGAGAAGGCAGAAGTGAGTAAACAGGTAACAATCATTCCGGCAAAGCTGAATCGTGCAACATTCACACCCTTAGACCAGCCGAAAAAGCGTAAGGTTGCCGGATATGCACGAGTTTCGACCGATTCCGAAGAACAGCAGACCTCCTACGAAGCGCAGGTTTCCTACTACACAGAGTACATCCAGAAGCGTGATGACTGGGAGTTTGCAGGTGTATATACGGATCAGGGCATCTCGGCGACCAATACGAAGCACAGGGACGGTTTTAATCGAATGATCGCGGATGCTCTTGACGGGAAGATAGACCTTATTGTTACGAAATCAGTATCCCGTTTCGCAAGAAACACTGTGGACAGCCTGACAACCGTCAGAAAGCTGAAAGAAAAGGGCGTTGAGGTCTATTTCGAGAAGGAGAACATCTACACGCTGGACTCAAAAGGAGAACTTTTCATCACCATTATGAGTTCTTTAGCCCAGGAGGAATCACGATCCATTTCTGAAAATGTAACATGGGGACAGCGAAAGCGTATGGCGGACGGCAAGGTCACAATGCCTTACGGACGATTCTTAGGATATCGTAAGGGCGAGGACGGGTTTCCTGAGATCGTACCGGAGGAGGCTGAGGTTGTTAAGCTCATATACAAGTCTTTCATGGAAGGGCTTTCATACTATAAGATCGCACAGCTTCTGATGAGCCGAAATATTCCCGCCCCTGCCGGCGGTGAGAAGTGGTACACACGAACTGTGGAAAGCATTCTCACAAACGAGAAGTACAAAGGCAGTGCATTACTCCAAAAGAAATTTACCGTGGATTTCCTGACGAAAAAACAGAAAGTCAACGAGGGTGAAGTTCCGCAGTATTTCGTTGAACACAGTCATGATGCGATCATTGACCCGGAGGAATTTAAACTGGTGCAGGCGGAAATCGAAAGACGAAAAGGGCTCGGCAAGGAATACAGCGGCAGCTCCATTTTCTCAGCGAAAATCGTCTGCTCCTGCTGTGGAGGGTTCTTCGGCTCGAAAGTGTGGCATAGCACAAGCAAATACCGGAGAATTATCTGGCAGTGCAATCACAAATTTTCCAAGTCTTCCGGAAACAAAAAGTGTAAAACGCCACATCTGTATGAGGACGAGATAAAAAAGCGGTTCATCGAGGTGTGCAACCGGATAGCAAGTGACAAGAAGGATTTTCTGATTTCCTGTCAGCAGATCGTGGAAATACTCTCCAACACCGCAACACTGGATAGAAAAATCGAAGCACAGTATATCTACCTGAACGGGCTGGCAGTTTCGATGCAGGAGTTCATCAAAGAAAATGCTATGAAACCGCAGGACAAGGACTTCTACAAAAAGAAAATGGCGGAGTACAATTCACAGAAAGCTGAAGCTGAAAAGGTTCTGCACGACCTTCAGGACAAAAGAACCGCCCGGCTATCACGCAAGGAACTGCTCGAAGGGCTTATACGAACGATGAGCAGAGAAGGTATTGTGACCGATACCTTTGACGGAAAGCTCTGGCTGCTGCTGGTGGAGAAAGCGACTCTGGGTACAGACGGAAAGCTGACCTTCACGCTACGGAACGGCACGGAGATTGAAGCATAAATATATTTTTAGGGGCTGTGGATACCAATGTGATACTTCTCACAATGGCTTATCCACAGCCCCTATTTTTTGTTTCGTTACAAAAGTCAACGATAACTCGGAGTAAAATGCACCCTTTTTCGAGTTTCGTTACAAAAATCAACGGTAACTTGGGCAATCGTTGACTTTTGAGGTTAATCTACTCATTTTTACCCTGTTTTGACTACTTTTAGGAGCGTATAGTCCTCAACCTCATAAGTAATCGTTTCCGATTGCCTTAAAAATCAGCGTATTATCTACATTTAGGCAGAATAATGCACCCCAACTTCGATTGTATCAAAATAGGGGTGCTAATATGGCTAAAGACTGCAATTTTGATACAATGCACCCTTCTGATTTTGGAAGGGTGCATTTTTGTTTTGTCGGAAAGCTATCGTTTCTGATTGATAATTGGAAGAGGTGCCGATTGGAGTATAGCACCTTGCAGAAAATCAATTGCAGATGTTGTAATTATATTGCAGAAAAATCTAGAGGAAACGTCAATCTATAACCGCGAACGCCCCTTTTCGTGTCAATCTTGACCGGCAGCTTTAGGGCTTCTTTCTTGAATTCTTTACTGTATTTCATTCTGGTTTATCTACCGTCCTTTCAGTATAACAATTCATATTGTTTGTTGTACACAAACGTTAATTATCCCAGCTAAATAATTTTTTTGCTATTGGGGGTTAGCAATACACACCATATAAACATTGCAGAGGCTTTGCTGATAACACCTGCTATCAAACAATTATTCTATTTATTTCGTAAACATTTTTCGTTCAGCATTTGATATCCTGATAAAAAGCAGACCCACTTCCATGATGATTGGAAACAGGTCTGCTTTGATTTGTCCTCTTACATAGGAAGTGGATAGCTAAAGGGATTTTTTTACTCATTCATCCCATGCTATCCTGTGGATTGAATGATTTTTATGCAATGACCGCAGTGCTGAAATGTGCAGAAACAGCTCTGACGGGTTACGCCTTGAAAATATACCGAATAAAATTATACATATGTGGACGAATTGTTTTTCCGCCGTGATCGCCGCCGTTCACATAATGCCATATATGGGTAACATTATTTGTATTCAGTGTATCATGGTAGCCAGCCGGAGTAGAGTAAATTAAAGTATCGTTTGAGCCCGCACTGATAAACAGCATATACGGCTCGGTTTCGCCAAATTTCAGATTTTCAGGCTTTATCTGATCAGTTGTAAGACCAGGCGCAGGACACATTGCACCGACATATCCAAAAAGGTCAGGTCTTGAAAATCCAATATACAGTGATTCTCTGCCGCCCATTGAAAATCCGGTAATTGCTGTATTATCTCTTCCTGTTTTAATAGAATAATGTTGTTCCATGTAAGGCATAATTTCATTTGTCAATTCATTAATGAAATTGTCATAAGCCTTATTATTTTTTTCATTGAGACCGTCGCACTTGTCTTGTGTGTCGCTTGCATAAATGTCAGGAAAAACAACGATCATTTCTTCTGCTTCACCAGCAGCAATTGCATTTCCTATGATCTGTCGCAGTCTCAAAGAAGCGTCGCCCTTATCGAGAAGTGCATCCTCGTCGCCCCAATAGCCATGAAGCGTATAGAGTACGGGATATTTTTTATTCTTGTCATAATTTGCTGGAAGCAAAACGTTGAAATTCTTACTTCTTCCGCCGCATACGGCAGAAGTGAATGTTACTTTTTCATATGTTCCGTATGCAGTACCCGATTTTTCGTCAGTCGCACCACTCGCCTCAAATTCCACAACATTTGACGCAACCTGAGCCATATAAGCATCAGGTGTTATATGTGCTTCTTTCACAGTAAGTAATCTCTTCATAAGACATAAATCAAAAACATCGAGTCTATCATCCTCACACAAATCTCCGGCTTTCCAATTGGCAAGCTTTGTGTCAGGTACGGCAAGAATCCATTTTTGAAGTAATACAACGTCTGCAATGTCAAATTTTCCGTCTGCATTAACATCGCCCTTTATACTGGGTAATGACGTTGAAGCAAATACAATATAATTTGCAGATTCACCCAATCCTCCGTTAGTACCGAGCATTACCTTTTCGGATGCCTTGACCTTTTTCTGAAACAGTGTGAATGTAACCTCGTTTGAAGATGTTATTTTAGCATTCGTCTTTGTCCAGTCCTTCAACCACAGAGTGAGATTTGCAGGAACTCTATCGTCCATTGCGACATAAACATACATATCCGAAGCCGCTTCAAATGTTGCGAGATTGCCTGTATAAAGCTTGGAATCACAAGCAGTCTTGATATATTCCGCACCATCAGCAAATGCGCAGCTTACAGCACAGGTAAACGCTCTGTCACCATATATGCTGCTTCCCTTGCCGAAGTTATAGTTGATTGACCAATCCGCCGCATTTTCCGTATCTTCAACTAAAAGATTTTTAATAAGCGTTCCGTTCAACGGTTCAGGTTCTACAGGAGTTTCATCACCAAAGCTGCCCGACATTGTGAAATTATCAATATAAAGCGAGGACGGCAAAGAGGCATTAGCCTTAAATTCTATTTTGTTGTCGCCCGATTTAAGAGTCACTTTCTTTTCATAAGTTTTCCAGTTGCTGTAGCCATTTGTATTGCCAAGCTTCATAGTCTCAATTTTAGTGCCATTTACATAAAGATCAACATTATTGATGTCTGATGTAGACGAATAACGAAGCTTCATAGTAAATTCGCCAGCTTTGTTTGTTCTTACCGTATCTTTAACTGCCGCATTTGCATTTTTGCCGAATTTCAGGAATCCCTGTCCCTGAATTCCCGTTACTCCGCTGCCGCAGGCATTTGCAACATTGCCTTCAATGTTTTTGTAATCAAAAACTTCCGCTTCATATTGACGCACTCCGTTATAGAAGCTTGGAGATTTTGGAGCAGTAAGTGCCTTTTTCGCTGTTGATGTACTTCGGTTGGTTTCGCTGCCCGAACACTTTACAGAAATATCAACAGGACCATTGTGGCTCACCTTAATTGTATATGTACCGTTTGAATACGAAGTCGATACTTCACTTTTCAGCTGATTAATGCCTCTGTCCTTAAAGTTGATCGTCGGTTCGGAGGAACAGCCTGATATTTTAAACGTATCTGTTTGACGTCTGTCAGCGTGTTTGTGATCGTAATTGTTTGCGTAAATGTCAATATGGTCGCTGTACTCGTTTATCAGCGCATTTCCGTATGCGTTGAAATTCACATCAATATCTTTACAAGTATTATATTTAAATGAAATAACAGCACCGCAATTACTTCCGTCCTTATTGCTGTTATATGCAATCAATGCATTATCTTTTCTGCCTACATAACAATTTCCATAATAACCGGCATCAGGATAAAGCTTATTAAATTCATTCTGTTTTGCTTCAATCGTAGGCCAACGCGAGGCGATCTGGGATTGCTTTATTTGTACCGGAATAGATTTCGAAAGATCATCTTTCAGAGCGTAAACGGTGGGTATCGTCTGATAACGTCCTGTGCTTTTATATAGATTATGATTTTTTTCAGATTTCCATCTCCATCCATTCGATAAATTCCTTCGAACAGAGTTGGATAAGAGCTGTACGGTTCATCCCATGTTTTACCGCTTGCAACATCCTGAATCACAACCACTTTTGTATCCGCCACGACCTCTTTCCTTGTAGGAATTCTAACTGTTCCGTCAGCTATTTTTCTCATAAAGTCCATGGGAACGTTTTGAAACTGGTCGTACATTGCCCAATCCCTTACATGATAGCCTTCGCTGTCTGTGTACCCGGCTGTTTCTTTGAAATCATCTACCGTAACAAGTTCAGGCCCGTCAATAACGGTTGCGCCGTTTTTTACCATTCGTTCAAGGTAAATCGGTAATCCGGTCGCCTGATTGAATTGCTCCTTCGTAGAAACACCTGTACCGCTCCATGTTGAATCAGTCCACCCCGTTTCATCATAACGTATACCAAAGTTTCCGCAGTAACCCGATACATAATAGCCGTAAACAAGGCTTTCGACATCTGAAATATAACTTGCCTGAGTGTATTTTTCTTCCAATATAAGATTATCTGAGTACTTACGGCATGATTCTTCCCATTCAGGAACTTGCTTCAGCATTGCAAGAGGATTTATAGTAGGACTCCATTCATTGCCGCACCAGCTTATATCAAGATATCCGCCGTATTTATTGCATAATTTCAACAAAGAAGCAAAATGTTGATATCTTTGCGAACAGGTAATCGGAAAATCATTCTGCTCAAATCCCCAGAATTGCTCACAGTAATTAAAGCCGATAAAATTTGGGTAATCGCGGAAAAATTCGTCATAAATTGTATTTTCGTAGTCACTGTCGGCATGAGCGGAAAATTTACTTTTATTAGGAAATTCCACAATATTTCCTGATGAATCATAGTCGGGGAAATGACACTGTCCACCGCTTGACGGCTGAACCATACACCATATGCCTTTATCGGCACAAGATTTAAGCCAAGATTTTGCAAGCTCGTAACCGTCCTGTACCATTCCCCATTGATGTTTATTATTGTCCCAGTATATGGACATTGAGATATTGAATACCACGTAAGGACGTATATCTTCAGGAATTAAATCAATGATTTTTTGTGGGTCGGGTGTATTCCACGTTTCAATGTGAACAATCCACATCGGATTCTCTGAGTTGCAAGGTCGGCGCATCATACTCGCCGCCTCTGCGGTAATGCTTATGGTATCGTTGGCGATATTCCTGCCCGACCACGGAATTGCTCCTGTGAATATGCCTATTGCCAAAACACCTGACATGAAAGCTGCACATAGCTTTTTTAGTTTTAACTTCATAATTTTCCTCCTTTGATTTTGATGCTTTATAGTAAAAGCACCTATATTACTAACCACATTGTACTTGTTTTTGTACCAAAAATCAACTCACAATCCGTATTGTTTGTGGACAATGCGAAGAAATGAATAAAAAATTTGCTGCACATAAAAGGATGAAATTATATAATTCATTCGTTTTGTATGTCAGATGTGGATAAAATAAAATTTTCTGTTGATTTTTGTTTGCTGCAGCTTTATAATAAATAGTAAGGGGGGGAGTACCATGAACAGACTGATTTATGCTGTAATCGCTGCTAATGCAGCAGATATTGAACAGCGGGAGATGTTGTCAGGCATTATTGAAGCTGCAAATAAAGCCAACATTGACATTGTCGTTATTGCCAATATTTACAATCCTGTTGAGCCGTCCGATGCGCTAAAAACTGAAAACAAAATCTACGATTTAATTCTGTCCGGATCTTACAGTGGCTTTATCCTGATCTCTGAGTCGATCATTAACCCGGAACTTCAGGAACAAATACGCTCTGCACTTTCGCAGAGAAGTGAGCTTCCTGTTATTGCCATCGGAACGCCGTTACCAGAATTAATGCTGCCATATTTTCATATCATAAATACCAGTGATGAAAATGACATGGAGGAGATCACCGATCACCTGATCGATGTTCATGGTTTCAAAAATATCCACATTCTGACCGGACGTGATACGATTGAAGCTTCATATAAGCGAGTAAAGGGTTATAGACGTTCTCTTGAAAAGCATGGATTGAAATTTGATAAAAGAAATGTTTTTTCGGTGATTTCTGGATGAATTCGGGACATACACAGGCAAACAGATATATCAGCAGGGAAATTGCTTATCCGGAAGCACTGATCTGTGCCAACGACTATATGGCTTACGGCGTACTTGACGAGTGTATGGAACAAGATATTCAAATTCCACAGCAAATGACAATTATCGGATATGAGTATATCCGTGAACGCCGTAATCATACACCGCTTCTGACGACCTATCAGCGAAACAGAAAAATGCTTGGAGCAGAAGCTGTCAGAATACTTACAGAAAAACTGACACACGGGAAATGGTCAGAATGCACACCACTTACTGGAAGGATTATATCAGGTAACACCTGCCCCTGCTGTGCTAAAAATCAGGATATAAAGCGAGAAATACGAGATGTCCAGACCAAAGCAACCTATGATTTTCTGAATCTGTTCAGTCAGCTTGAGCATCGTCTTACTGAGTGCAGAAATATTGATGAATTTGTAGCACGCTGCTGGGAATTTCAGTTCATGATACGAAATGTCGGCAGACTGTATATGTGCCTTTATGAAAACTGGTACAAGAATGAGGAAAATGCATATGTTATGACAGCATATAATCTGCTGACATATGAAAAGCCCTTAACATTTAAAAAAGAAGAATTTAATATTCTTTTTGGAAACAGACCTGCACCCTACTATTTCAGTCCGCTGTTTTTTGCTGACTGCGAGCTTGGATTTGTTGTACTTAGCTATGATGTGCCCGATACCTACGACCATATTTATAGAAACTGGCTGAAATCCATAGCAAACGGACTTGCATTCCTTCGTATGAAGAATGATATACAATATTTGATTGAGTGTCAGAATCTGACAGAGTTCCGGGACATTATGACAGATATGCTGAATGAGAAAGGGCTTGAGAATTCCTATCTTACCGCTGATAAGGAGCATCTGATATGTGTTGCTATACGAACCGATCTGTACAATGAAAATCTGATTGCATTGAATGCCGAGAACAAGCTCCGACCAATTATCGACTCTGCTGAAGCTGTCAAAGAATTCTGCCATAGTCGGGATATATGTGCTAAGATCGGCAAAGATATGTTTATATGTTTGATGAGAAACAAAAATGTTCCGGACAAGTTAAAAGAACTTTTGACTGCCGTGATGTATCAGCATCAGGATTATATCATGCACTGCGGTACTGATTCATTTGTATGCTGTGCATTTCCGTGTAGTACAATGTCGTTTTCAGAACTTATAGAGAAATGCAGCACAGAATTGGATGAGCAAACAAAGTCTATATCGGAACGAAGGTGTGATAAACATTATCATGAGCTGCTTCAACTTCGGAATTACATTTATCTGAACCCCAATGATACATTTGATTCCGACAAGGTACACGCACAGTTCCGTGGCAGCGCCGGTCATCTCCGTGCGATCTATAAAAAGTGCTTTGGCGTCAGCTTTCATCAGGATTGCATCAACGCACGCATTGCAAAGGCGAGATACTACCTTGCAATTAAACAATTTACCACAAATCAGACCGCTGATGTCTGTGGCTTTTCTGAAAATAAGTATTTTATGCGACAGTTTCTTGCGGAGACAGGAGTTACTGCAAATCAGTACCGACATATTATTACATTTGACAACTGAAAGTTATCACCTTTAGTTCCTGCCATAAAAAATCCTGTAACGCCTTGATCTCTGCAATATCTTCACCGTAGATTTTGTCTTTACTTTTTACCAGTCTAGCTATCTGATTTACGTTGTTCGCAATAATAGTCATAAGGCGGTGGATTTCTTTTAATTCTGTCTCACTGAACTGAACGATATGTCCCTCAAAAATCATTGCTCGGATAAATTCACTTCTCGATTTCAAATCGCTGTTTCGGAACCTACGCTCAATGGCTTCGTATTCTTCCTGAGTCAAGCGTATCTGCATATAGAGATTGTGGTTATCTTTTTGCTTTTTTATAATGATAATAATCGGTTGGATTATGTGGATCTCCATAGTGTGCCGCATTATGCTCAGTTCCTTCAAATAATGCATTACCTTCAAGGAATTGTATGTTTTCAGCCAATCCAGCTCCCTCAGGGTTGTCGGCAACATTGAACATATGATGTCCTTGATATCTCCTTTTATTTGTAAGCGCCAACCAAACCCAGCCCTACCTAAAAACAAGATGAGCCGAGATCAACCTCGGCTCAAATCGCGTATTCGGTTCATCACAATGAATTGCAGTGAGTTACTGTGAATTACTGTGCGGTGAAATACTGCCAGTTACTATGAAATACTGTGGATGAGAAGCTGTCACTTAACCTCAGCCATGTTTTCAACGATCTGATGATATGTTCTGTGGCAGGTTTCAGGCAGTGCAGCACTCCACGGCATGATGCTGTCAAGCTGTTCTTCCGAAGGTGTTTTGCCCCATAAAGGAAGAACAAGCATCAGATAGGAGAGATAACCAAACACATTCAGTCCGTTTCGCTTGGCTGTTTCGATCACGCTCATGAAGAGAGCGCTCGCATCTGCACCCTTATCCGTCGCAGAAAAGAGAAAATTCTTACGGTCGATCACAAAAGGCTTAACGGTGCGTTCTGCAAGATTATTTGTCATTTCCACTTCGGGATGATCTAAAAACAGAAGGAGCTTGTCTTTCTGATTCAGGGCATAGGTGACCGCCGCGCCAAGGTGTGAACCTTTGCTCGGTCTGAGTGTTCCGATGAAGCTGTAGAACTCCTCAATGATCGGTCTTACCTCTTTCTGCCGCATCTCCAATATCTTTTCCGGCGGGACGTTTGCTTTTCTTGCTTCACGCTCCAAGGCAAATGCTCTGTCGATGATCCCGACAGCTTTTGCCGCTTTGCTGTTCTTATCATTTTCAGGTATGCTGTCCACAAACTTGCGGCGAGCGTGCGACCAGCAGCCTGCGTGCAGATATTCTCCCGAACCATAGGACTGAAGCCCATCGGTCTGCACGATACTGTCATAACCACCGAGAAGTTCCTCTGCGGTCACTTTTGAACGGCTGTCCCGATAGGTATAGATCGCGATCAGAAGCTTCGCTGATGCTCCTGTGCAGACCACCCACATCTGTCCCAGCTTTTTCACAGGCTTTCCATGTATTTTCAGGACACGCAGCGTAGTCTCATCAGCGTTCAGGACGGGTTCGAGATAAGCATATTTCCAGAAATGCTCCACAACCGGCTTTAGCCATTCTGAACTTTTGATGATCCAGTTTGCAAGCGATGTGCGGTTCAGGTAGATGCCTTGCCTCTTGAAGTGCTGTTCCATACGGTAAAGCGGTTCGCCAAGCAGATATTTCGCCTCAGCGATATATGCGATCAGCTCTGCTTCCGGCAGACCTCTCGGAATGACAGGCGCAGGAGTCAGATTCGGAGCCTTCACAATATTCGCCTTATCTTCGTGCTTATCGCAGTGTTCACATTTGTAGACCTCACGAAAGTATGTGATCTTAAAGATCTTCGCAGGGATAATGCAGAGCCGTGTGGTGATGTATTCTTTTGAAAACGGCACGAGCTTACTGCCGCAGACCGCACATTTTCTCTGATCTTCGGGGAGCGTATGCACGATCTCTTTCGTTTCAAGATCACCTCGCAGTTCATTTCTTCCCCGATGCTTTCCGGTTTTCTTCGATTTTTTTGTGATGGAATCCTCGGTAGGCTCAGCGGCAGAAAGATTTGAAAATTCTTCCGCTTCGTTGAACACATTACCAGCCAAATCCATTTGTCCGTTGCAGATAAATTTCAACTTCTCGCTTTTCTGTCCGAAGAGCATCTTGTTCCGTTTGAGTATCTGCTCTTCCAGATGTTCAATGTGCAGAGCCTGATCCTCGTTCGATTTTTTCAGCTCATCATTTTCTTTTTCAAGTTCGGAACACTTCTGCACAGCGGCTTCATATGCTGCTTTCAGTTCTTCGTATGTCATAGCAAAAGCACTCCTTTCCCTGAAATTCCGGACGGTTCATGATACTCTGATTATACCATGATTTGCCCGATCTTTCAAGAAAAGAGTGCCATTGAAGCATAGAAATATTGTCCACATTACTGTATATTTTCATTGTGGAAAAGTCAGCATATATCCACACCGCCGGCTACTTTTTTGATTGCCTTTGGTTGGTCGATCGACAGTCCCTGCGTGAGCCGGATGAATTGTTCATGGGTAATATTCCTGACCTCCTGTTCATTGCACGGCCAAGAAAATTTCCCATCTTCAAGACGTTTATACAGCAGCAGAAAGCCGTCATCTTCCCATAAAAGCACCTTCATACGATCTCTGCGCCTGCCGCAGAACAGAAACGCGCTGCTTGCGAACAGGTCAAGCTGAAACTGCTGCTGTACAAGTGCTGCAAGTCCGTCAATGGACTTCCGCATATCCGTATGTCCGCAGACGATGTAGATATTGTCAGCAGTCAGGTCTTTCAGCATTCTTTCAGACCTCTCAGCAGCGTAAGCAGAAGCCCCTCGGATATATCTGCTGGCATTTCGACCTCGATCCCGTTTTTACGAACAATTACCTTTTGTGGGACAGCCGGTTCAGGTTTCCCAGGTTCAGCGCTGTCCGCAACACATTGTGTCTGCACCGCAGCTGTCGTGCAGGTGACGCTTTGAGAAACACTCAGCGGTACGATCTGCTGCAAAGGCAATCCAGCTCGTTTCAGCAGTTCTTTTCTCACCACATTCAGGCGTGAGTAGTATGTGTGCTGACTGATCCCCTTTTCCTTGCACCACGCTGTTACGGTCATACCGCTGCTTTGGCATTCCTGTATCTGCTCTGCCCACTCCCTGTGACGAAGCTCGGTTTTTACTTCTCTGATCGTTGGCATATTCTCAGCTCCTTTCGGGGTAAATCCCTTTGGAACTATTTTATCGCTTTTTTAGTGCCGAATCAACGTTAGGGTGTGGTTGGCGGTTACATTTTTTCGCAGAGCCAGAATGGGCTTGACAGCAAACACATTTTACCGCCGTATCCGTGAGTATGAGGCTGCCCACCACATCTCCGAGCAGACTTCCACTTGATGATAACCGCCAGCGGAACGGAAATGCCCCTC
>Ga0255343_1001428_pt1 | contig 31884 bp, 32 predicted proteins | sample wastewater_treat_4_FD_192413 | JGI IMG/M metagenome (GOLD analysis project Ga0255343, IMG submission 192413) | Wastewater microbial communities from Lulu Island WWTP, Vancouver, Canada - plant16 | ecosystem: Engineered > WWTP > Wastewater > Unclassified | place: Canada: Vancouver, British... | reverse complement strand
CAAAACCTTTTGTGGTGAATTTATCTGTCATGGGGAGGTCTCCTGAGGGTTTAATATTCACCAATATACCATATTTATCATATAGTTACAAGACATTTAAGGATAATTTACCGTGCAAAGGTCTTTAAACGTTACAGAAATAGACTTTTTAAAGGCATTTTCAAACGATTCACCATCATGCATATAGGTCAGGATTTCTATGATTTTGTCTGTGCCGTATGTACTTTCAATAAATTCAATAATATTTCTACTCTGTTCATACGCAATATTCAACGATGGTTTGTCCTTTGGGAACCTTTCTCTTAAGTCGTCGAACGTAAGCAAAGCGCCAGAGAGCACAGCATTATTTAACGAAGGTCTTTTCTCCTGCAGAATTTCCCCTATTCCACCTGTTACCCATTGGCAAACCCCTTCATCTAACCATTTCGGCATTGAATTAATGGGGACATAGCGGTGAAGAAGTAGGTGGCACAGTTCATGCTTCAAGATGATTTCTTGTGAAAATGGTTTTATGGCGATCTTGGAGGCATCAATAACAATAAGATTTTGAATAGGTTGGGCAAATGCAACGAAATTTTCGCTTCCTGCTATTCTGCAAAAGGTGCTGCTGTCTTTTATGAGGATGATCAATGGAGAAAAATCTATCCTCCATCCAATCGTTTTTTCCAACTCATATTTTATGTCCGGATATTTGTTTAAAAGGCTTTTGGCAAGATTTGTTAAGTTATCTTCAAAACGGATTATTGCATTATGACCCTCTATTGCTTCAAGACGGATCTCCATATGGTGTTCTTTTGACAAGCACAAAGAAGGGCACAAAATCATAAATATTAGAAAATATATCCAAAACGAATTCACCTGAATTACATCCATATCTGGTAAAACATGTTAAATCGAGATACACTATGAATCCGAATATGATGTAGCTAATAAAAGAACGATGATGTAATATAATACATTTTTCCAGTTGTTTTTGGTATATTCTTTTGAGATACCTGCGCCCGTAGCTCAGTTGGATAGAGTGTTGGCCTCCGGAGCCAAAGGTCGTGCGTTCAAATCGCACCGGGCGCGCTATTAATATCAATGAGTTACAAATTAATCTCAAATGAGTTGTCAATTATTATCAAAACTAATCCTCTATTTTCACTAATTTTAGTCCACCCATTGTTTTCATGTAACTTTTGACAATATCGTATACAACTATAACTGAAAAGTGTTCTAACTAAAATCTCAGATTTTGTCTAATATCAAAAAACAGGTCAATTCGTTCTGTAAATAATGGTTTTACCGATCACTGGTTTGTTTCTCCTTCATCGGTATCTGAATATTTCATGGCGGTTTTTTCTCTCTCGTGCACCTCAATAAATTCTTCATATTCCTTCAGCAAAATATTTTTGTACTCCCTTCGGATTACCTCTGAGGTTGAAATATAATTACCCATAGCTTCCAATCCAGCGATGATCTCATCCACTGTTTCCCTGTTTGGTTTCTTGCCCACTGAATAAAGCTCTGCCATTACCTCATGGAGATTGCTCAAGGCTATTTGTGTTCCATCTAAAAACCTTATTGTTTTCCGACTAACTGTCGGCGCGTTGGGATCAACTCATGTAATTCAGCCGATTACTTTAAAAAGTGACACACTATACCTCGCTATTAATTTATTATGTCATCAGTATACCGGCTATTCTGCCGGTTATACAACTGGAACTACAATGACGAGAATATTTATGCCAGGGGTAATGACGTGGAAAATGCGTTTCACCCCATTTATATACAATTTATCATCAACTTACCCTACAAAAGACAAGGTATTTGCGACAATTTAATTATAATAGAGATGCTCTCTCGTCAATGGCAAGTCATTATTTAGTCCATTTGTAAATAATATCTGGTAAAGTCTTATATTGCCCCATCTGAATGCTGCTGAACTGCCGTTCAGATACATCCGCCACATACGAACAAGTCTTGCATCAAACATTCTTTCAATCTTCATTGCATTCGCCTCGAACCGTTTTGCCCATTCATCAAGGGTCTTTGCGTAATGAAGACGAAGATTTTCAATATCAACAGGGACAAGACCCTTTTCACCCATGATGTGTACCACATGGTCAAGTATCGGCAGATAACCACCCGGGAAAATGTATTTCATAGTCCATGGATCCTCTGGGGTGTCACTTTCTTTACCTATAGTGTGTAGGAGTCCGATGCCTTTCGGTTTTAATAGGCTTTTCGTCTTATCTATGAACGAAGAGATAAATGCTTTACCAACGTGCTCGAACATACCGATTGAGACAAATTTATCGAATTGACCTTTCATATTTCGGTAATCTTCAAAAAGAATCGTAATGTTTTTATGGAGTCCCTCCTGTGCTACCCTTTCCTTTGCATATTCAGCCTGATTGCGGGATAGGGTGCATCCCACACCCTTTACCCCAAAGTGACAGGCTGCATACAGAAGCATCCCGCCCCAGCCGCATCCGACATCTATAATCGTCTCTCCCTCTTTTAGCTGAAGCTTCCGGCAGATATGCTCATATTTTTGTTGTTGCGCCTGTTCAAGGGTATCCTCGTTGCTTCTGAAATAGGCACAGGAATAGGTCATGCTTTCATCAAGATACAGCTTATAAAATTCGTTCCCCAGATCATAATGGTGTGCAATATTGTCTGGTGATTTTTTAATAGTATTGTGGAACTTGATGTGTTGCAATAGAATGGCTATCTTGGTTTTCAGTGATAGTTTCATATCCTGAAAACGAGGGTCGATACCAAGACGAACAAGTTTCTGGAAATCGCCTTTCACATCGATATTGCCGGCTGTATATTCTTCACCGAAACCAAGCGTGCCTTTGCCGAAAATATTTTTTGCCGCCTCCTTTTCTTTGAATGTAAGGATAAAGGCAGGTGCTGCATCCCCGTATTTTTTCGTTTCGCCGTCCCAGAATTTTACCTCGAATGGTATATCAGGCAGATTAGTACTTAATTCTTTTAACAGTTTTTGAATGGCTTTTTTCATTATTACATCGGCCTAATTTTTTTAGTACATATAAGCACTATTGTTTTAACATTTTTTTGGGTTGCAAGCCATGCAGCAAACCCCTGTCGGCGCCTCTGTCGCACAAGGGAAATATTTTTTTACCTTGATGAGAACGAACCGCGTTATGATACCAGCGATAAACGGAATTTTATAAATCATTTGGTAAAAACTAAAAATTATCAGGTTCTTTTAATAACCTCTATATCCACCTCGTTTCCGAAATTATCAAGTAATTCACCTTCGAGCTTGTGAACATTCTCTTCGTCATCGATTTCGATGACAAGCTCTCTGTCATCCAGTACCTTTAATTTTCCATATTTTTTCACAACTTCGGTAACCTTGACAGGGTCTGTTGTGACCCATCCCTTCATGCGGCGCACCAATTCTTCTCCGTTGAACGCCCTTTCGATGGTCAGATCAACCCTTCTTTTTTTTGCTTCCCAACCGACCAAAGCTGGCTGTGCCACCACAGGCGTAACAGGATCGTGCATCGCTGCACAACGAAACCATAATTTTGCCCTTATCATATTAGCTCCTTCTATTTGATAAAGCGATTGTATATTTAGCATAAACGCTCAATATCATATTGTCAAGCCTTGAGAAAAAAGGCTTATATTGACATGCAATCGATGTTTTTAAAAAGATGTTTATGTGGTTTTACGAAAAGAAAATGTCTTTGCGCGCTCAAGGTCTTCCTCCGTATCTATACCAAAGCCATTGTAATCGGTTATCAACACCTTAATACGAAAACCGTTTTCGAGAACCCTCAACTGTTCGAGCGATTCTGTTTCCTCAAGGACACATCTTTCCATTGTTACGTATTTTTCGAGGAATGTTCTTGAAAATGCATAGATACCGATATGCTTATATATGCATTGATTGTTGAGTATTGTACGTTGCGAGATGTAGGCTGAACCGTGAGACGACTTGAAGGGGATTGGTGAGCGGGAAAAATATAGTGCAAAACCGTATTTGTCAAGGACAACCTTGACGACATTGGGGTTTGTGTATTCGTTTACATCGGTGATCGGGGTACATAATGTTGCCATATCGAGACGTTCATTCAACATAACATCAAACAGTAAATCCACCATGTCAGGTCTTATGAATGGTTCGTCTCCTTGAAGATTCACAATAATATCTGCATCTTTTCCTTTTATCGCATCATGACACCTGTCTGTACCGCTTTTGCAATCGGGGCTCGTCATTACTACATCAGCATCGAACATTATCGCTGCATCCTGTATTCGCTTATCGTCTGTGGCGATTATAACGTGATCCTTTAAATTAGAAAGCATTGCCTTTTCGTAAACCATGTATAAGATAGTTTTGCCACATATCTCCCGAAGTGGTTTTCCGGGAAGTCTTGTTGAAGCATATCTTGCTGGAATTACGATGTATTTTATCATGATGCCTCACGTAAATTATTGTCATACAGATATTTTTTCAAAAACGCCCCGGTATGACTTGCCGATTCATGGATGATTAGCTCTGGGACACCTTTTGCTATTATGTTTCCACCATTTTCCCCGCCTTCAGGGCCTAAATCGATAATATAATCGGCACATTTGATGACATCCATGTTGTGTTCAATTACCACGACCGTATTTCCTCTGTTGACAAGTTCCGACAACACATGAAGGAGTTTATCTATATCGGCGAAGTGCAGACCTGTTGTCGGTTCATCCAGTATATAAAAGGTTTGACCTGTATCCTTTTTGGAAAGTTCCCTTGATAGCTTTATTCTCTGCGCCTCTCCTCCGGATAAGGTTGTAGCTGCCTGACCGAGTCTTATATATCCGAGTCCTACATCGTTGAGCACCTTTAATTTGTTTTTTATAAGCGGATGTACATCAAAAAAATCCATTGCCTGGGTAACTGTCATCTCAAGCACGTCTGCTATGCTCTTGCCTTTGTATTTTACCTCAAGGGTATCCCTGTTATAGCGTTTTCCCTTACAAACATCGCATACGATATATATATCGGGAAGAAACTGCATTTCAATCTTGACGAACCCTTCACCCGTGCAGGTTTCACATCTTCCGCCCTTTACATTGAAGCTGAACCTGCCATCCTTATAGCCTCTGACCCTCGATTCAGGAAGCCTTGCAAAGAGTTCCCTGATATGTGTAAAAATGCCTGTATATGTGGCAGGGTTTGATCTTGGGGTCCTGCCTATGGGGGACTGGTCTATGTCTATGACCCTGTCGATTGTCTCATGGCCTGATATCGAATCGATTTCTCCGGCCCTGTCTTTAGATCTGTAAAGTTTTTGTTTGAGAAGCGGATATAGAGTATCGACTACTAGGGTGCTTTTACCCGAACCAGAAACGCCGGTTACACATGTAAACACACCAAGCGGGATATCTACGTCGATATTTTTAAGGTTATGTTCACGGGCACCTTTTATTCTCAAAAACCCCTTTGCCTTTCTCCTCTCTTCAGGGATTTGTATGCTGAGTTTACCAGATATATACTGTCCGGTAATGGATTCATTGTGTTTGTGAAGTTCGGCTGGTGTACCTTGAAAAACGAGGTAACCGCCGTTTTCTCCAGCGCCCGGACCCAGATCGATAATATAATCAGACGAAGCTATAGTGTCATGGTCGTGTTCAACCACAATCACAGTGTTGTCAAGGTCTCTGAGTCTTTTCAATGTTGCGAGAAGCCTTTCGTTGTCGCGTTGGTGTAAACCGATGCTTGGCTCATCGAGTACATATAGGACACCAGTAAGCCCTGAACCTATCTGTGTGGCGAGCCTGATACGTTGTGATTCTCCAGATGACAAAGTAGCGGAATTTCTGTTGAGTGTTATATAATTAAGGCCTACGTCTATAAGGAATTTTAGACGTGACATGATTTCTTTCAGTATGTTTCGGGCAATCTCATTTTCCTTATCACTAAGACTCAATGTGCTGAAAAAGTTAAGTGCATTTGTAAGGGTCATTCCGGCAACTTCGTCTATATTCAATCCATTGATCTTCACCCAGAGCATCTCTTTTTTTAGTCTTGCTCCATTGCAGGCCTGACAAGGTATTAGGTTGATGAATCTCTCAAGTTTATCTTTTTCATAAAACGAGGCGGTTTCCCATTCGCGTTGGAGTTCATTGATTACCCCTTCGAAGGATCTTTTAGTGAAATATCTCTTGCCTCCCCGGTCCACGAAGAATTCTATCTCTTCTTTTGAGCCGTAAAGTATCACATGCTGGACTTCCTTAGGCAGATCTTTAAACGGGGTTCTTATGTCTATTTTGTAGTGGTTTACAAAAGCCTCGAGAAAAGGCAGGAAACTGACCGGATTTTTTTCTCCCCAAGGTACCACAGCGCCCTCCCTTAAGGAAAGGTCCTGGTTTGGCACAACAAGAACAGGATCAAAATATTCTTTTACCCCGAGCCCATTACAGACAGGGCAGGCGCCGTATGGATTATTAAAGGAAAACATCCGAGGTGTGATCTCCGGATAGCTTATACCGCAGTCCGGACAGGCAAATCTTTCGCTGAAGATATGTATGTCGTTGTCTGTCTTTATCTTTATAATGCCGTCTGTCTTTTGCAATGCGAGTTCTACAGCCTCAAAAAGCCTTCTTTCGATTCCATCTCTAATCGTAATCCTGTCGATTATCACATCAATCTCGTGCTTTTTGTTTTTATCAAGTTGAATATCCTCTGAGAGGTCGGTTATTTTACCATCGAGATATATCTTCGTAAAACCTTGTTTTCGTAAATCATCAAGCTCTTTCCTATACTCTCCTTTTCTTCCTCTCACTATGGGCGCGAGTATCATCAACATTTTTCCTGCGCCGAACGTTAGAATTGAGTCAACTATCTGAGGGACGTGTTGACTTTTGATCTCTTTTCCGCATCCATAACAAAATACATGACCTATCCGTGCAAAGAGCAGCCTCAGGTAGTCATACATTTCGGTTACGGTACCAACAGTGCTTCTGGGGTTTTTACTCAGGGCTTTTTGCTCTATGCTGATTGCGGGAGATAGTCCTTCAATATAATCCACGTCGGGTTTTTCCATAAGTTCGAGAAACTGACGTGCGTATGAAGACAGTGATTCTACATATCTGCGTTGCCCTTCAGCATAGATCGTGTCAAACGCAAGGGATGATTTTCCAGAACCGCTCAGCCCCGTAATTACAACCATCTTGTTTCTTGGAAGCGTTACATCGATGTTTTTGAGATTGTGTTTCCGTGCACCTTTTACAAATATGTTTTTCATAGAGGTTAAAACGCAATAGCGTTAAGGCTTGCAGCAATATCTGCCAAAACCAGCCATTTTAAGTATATATCAAATTATCAGTTTTTCTGTATCAATATTACCTTCAAAGATTGTTGCAAGCAATTCCCTGTCCATACCCTCTTTTAACAGGCCTTCCACATAAGGGAATATACCAAGTAAAGGAACATCGAGATACCTTTTTAATATCTCGGGGTTGGTTTGCGCTGCCAAATCACCTGTACCGTCGTTATTGTTCAGGATTACACCGAGCACTTTAATGCCTTTTGATTGAAGGAAGTTGTTAGTTAAGAGAGTATGGTTTATAGTTCCGAGGCCCAGTCTTGAGACAATTATTGCAGGCGCTTCCCAATTTTTGATAAGGTCTGCATAGAAATAATCCTTTTTAATCGGCACAAGGACACCGCCGGCGCCTTCGATTATGACAACATCATGCCTATTTTTTATTTTGTTGTAAATTCTGTCAACAATATCCATGTCAATCTGTATATGTTCCAAGCTAGCTGCAACTTCAGGGGCAAGGGGAGATTCAAATGTGTAAGGGCTTATATCGTCTAAGTCATCGTTGCTGCCAGACGCCTCTCTTAGACATATTGCATCCCATGGAAGTAGGTCTTTGTCTCTTTTTGACAGTCCACTTTCGAATGGTTTCATTACACCCACATTCAGGTGTTTTTTTAATGATAAAAAGGCAGAAAGACACGATGTTACTGTTGTCTTTCCAACGCCTGTATCTGTGCCTGTTATAAATATGGTTGACATTATCTCACAAGTGACGAAATCAGGATCGCCATCCCTATAAAAACGCTTGCGCAGATGAGCGAAAGGCCTATATTCGACTCATCCGAAATCTTTCGCTCAAAGTCTGTGGAAAAGGTGGCCCCGACAATCTTCAGTGAAATGAGGGTAATTATCATATAAACAGATGAATAAATGAATATTTCCGTTATATTTCCAAGTATTTTCCACATAACATAGCCTTAATTCGTAAGGTAATATATAAGATTATCAAGTGCGGAGGTGAAGAACAGGTTCCTTATTTTTATCTTGTCAGGTGCCCTGACCGGTGCCGGTGAAAAATTTAGGATTCCCTTTATGTTTGCCTCTATAAGTTGATCGGCAACCTTCTGGGCTTCTTGGGGGGGCACAGTGATAATGCCGATTTCGATATTTCTTGCATCGACGACCTCTTTTAAAGTATCAATATGGAGTATCTCAACCGGCCTTCCCATTCTTTCTGAAATATGACCTATGACCTTAACTGGGTCGATATCAAATGCAGCCACAATCTTGTAGTTTTGTTTTAGAAAATCCTTATAAACAAGAAGGGCGCTACCCATATTGCCGATACCGACTACTGCTATGCGCCATTCCCTGTTGATCCCGAGTATCTCTTTGATATGGTTTCTCAATTCTTGAATATTATAGCCCATACCCCTTATGCCGAATTCGCCGAAATAGGCAAAATCCTTTCGTACCTGTGCTGCATTTACATTACACATCGAAGCAAGCAGTGCGCTAGATGCGACCTTTTCGTTTTTAGATTCGAGGTCTTCAATACACTTTAGATAGTTCGATAATCTTCTTATCGTAGCCTCTGGAATCTTCGGATATTTTCCCATTATTGCACCTATTTAAGCCTATGATTAATGTTTTCGTATATTTAGTGAAGAAAATAGTAACAATAATTTGCATGGAAAGCAAGAGAAAATTTTCTCAAGCACTGGTTGGTGGTAAAGTGTTGGGAAGAAGCGGTGAAGCGTTGAGAGGGTTAAGTAAGTGGAGTGAGTTTGGTTTATTGCGTTTGTAGTGTTTGTTGGGTTTCTCTGGTTTATTTTGTTTTTTGCTAACCTTCTAACCTTCCAACCCTCCAGCCTTCTGACTTCTTCTTCTGACTTCTATCTTTTTCCACTCGACCCCTTCGCTTATAGGTTTTGAAAAAAAGATACCAAGAGAACCACTCGACCCCTTGAATCCTCGAATCCTTGAACCCTTTCTTTTCCGAATTAACCACTTTCATATTTAACTTGAAATCAAAGAAATTTTCATATATTTTTACTATTTAACGTAGGAGAAAAACATGTTTCAGGTAAAAGAAGGCGATTCCATTATACTGGCAAGCGAATCAACACGCAGAGTCGATATTCTGCGCACCCTCGGCATATCCTTTTCAATCATCCCGCCCAATATCGACGAGAAAAGGAAAAAGGATGAGACACCCAAGGATTTTGTTCTAAGGATATCTTTTGAAAAGGCAAATAAAGTTGGTAATCTTTTTTCAGATAAGTGGGTAATTGGTGCCGATACAGTGGTGGTCATAAAAAACAAAATACTTGGCAAACCTAAGAATGAAAGAGATGCCTTCAATATGCTGAAGTATCTGAGTGGAAAATGGCACAAGGTGATTACAGGCTATTGCGTCCTCAATGCATCAAAAAACGTGATTTATCGTGACGCCGTTGAAACAAGGGTTTATCTGAGAGATTTGACAGAGGACGAAATAGCGCGCTATATCAAAACATCTGAACCATTTGACAAAGCAGGCTCATATGCAGTGCAAGGCAAAGGCGGCTATATGGTAAAAGAAATTAAGGGTTCGTATGCCAATGTCGTCGGCCTGCCTATATGCGAGGTTGCAGAGGCACTATTGTCATTGGGGGTATTGTCTTGATCGGCTTGTTGTTGGAAGCTCAAAACTTATGACTCGTTAGCATATAGGATATCTGACATCGAATAGCAAAAGTCTTTTACCATGGTTTTTTAATGAGACAAACGTCTACGAAATATTCTTACAAATACAATGATGGAAGAAAATCTACTGAAAAGGAGATAAATACCAAAATAGAGGTATTGCAACGACTCAGGGCATATTTTCATCCTCTGTGTAAATAGGTGTTTATATTATGCAAAGCGTCAAAGATTCAATAGAGACTGTAAGAGAAAAGATAGAAAAGGCATGTGCAAGATCAAGACGCCCTGTGTCAGAGGTGCGTTTAATTGGTGTGACAAAAAGGGTAGATGCTGTTAGAATACAGGAGGCTATGGCCTGTGGTCTAAAAGATTTTGGAGAAAATTATATTCAGGAGGCAAAAAGGAAGATTAAAGAAATTACCCCTTTTGAGGGTATAAACTGGCATATGATTGGTCATATACAAACAAATAAAGTCAAATATCTTCCAAATTTATTTGGGTATATACACTCAATAGACAGATGGGAGATACTCGAATTACTCGACAGATATAAAAAACCAATAAATGTTCTTTTTGAATTGAATCTATCCAAAGAAGCGACAAAGCATGGCACAAACATGGACAATCTTAGAAGGATGTTGGAAAATGTCGGGCGATTAAAATACATAAAGCCCGTTGGACTAATGACGATGGCGCCTTTTGTGGACGACCAGGGAGTTGTGAGGGGCGTATTCGGTAAGCTCAGAGAGACATTGCACAAGATCAATAGCGAGTTTTCGCTCAATCTGGACCAACTTTCGATGGGCATGTCATCTGATTTCGAGATAGCGATAGAAGAGGGTGCAACCCTGGTTAGGGTAGGAACAGCGATCTTTGGTGAGAGGATATGAGGTCAAACACAAAATCCAAATGACAAACGTCAAAACAATAAAACCAACATGTTTTTCGTGCTTGTATTTTGAATATTTTGATTTCATTAGGATTTGGAATTTTTCCAGGGGGTATTACAGGTGAAACTATGGGCTGGAAGATTTACTGGCAAAACCAACCCGCTGATGGAGCGTTTCAGCGCCTCGATCCATTTCGATCATGTGCTGTTTGAACATGATATCAAAGGAAGCAAGGCGCATGCAAAGATGCTTCATAGTATAGGTATATTAAATGAAAATGAGCTGAATGCTATCATAATTGCCCTCGACGAGATAAAAGTAGAGATAGCAGACGGGAAATTTGTTTTCTCAGATACGCTTGAAGATATTCATATGCATATCGAGACACGTCTCATAGAAAAGATCGGTGAACTCGGAAAAAAATTACATACAGGAAGGAGCAGGAACGACCAGATTGCACTTGATATGAGGATGTATCTGAAAGTCGAACTGAAAGAAATCGACAATGCAATTCTTGAGTTACTTAAAACGATATTGAACAGGGCAGAGCAGGAAGAGGATGTGATTATGCCTGGTTACACACATATGCAACGCGCCCAGGCGGTTACTTTTGCCCACTACCTTATGGCTTACTATTATATGTTCAAAAGAGACAGGGAGCGAATCAACAGTTTTTTGAGACACATAGATGTATTACCCCTTGGAAGTGGCGCTCTTGCAGGCTCCACAATCCCGCTTGACAGGGATTTTGTATGTGATATGCTTGGTTTTTCAAATGTTTCTGCCAACAGTATGGACAGCGTGTCGGACAGGGACTTTGTGCTTGATGCCGTCTACTCATCATCCATGATAATGGTACACATATCGAGACTCGCGGAAGATCTCATCATCTTTTCCACTCAGGAATTTTCATTCATCTTTCTTCCGGATGAGGTATGCACAGGCAGTAGCCTTATGCCCCACAAGAAAAACCCTGATGCACTTGAGCTTGCCCGCGGCAAAACATCACGTGTAATCGGTGACCTCTTCAGTCTTTTTACGCTGTTAAAGGGTCTCCCCATGACTTACAACAGGGATCTTCAGGAGGATAAAGAACCCCTCTTTCATGCGATAAATACGGTCAAAGATGTAATTGCCATTATGGATCTATGTATAAAAGGTCTGCATATCAATAGAGAAAGGATGGAAAGCGCTGTCATGGACAGCTTCATGCCCGCTGTTGAGATGACGGAATATCTGACCCTAAAGGGTACACCCTTTCGGGAGGCACATGCAATAGTTGGAAAAATGGTAAAACACTGCGAAGACAATGGGATAACATTGGACAAAATGGGATTAATCGATATGAAGATATATTCTGATATATTCGAAGAAGATGTTTTTGAATATATAGAGCCGCGCAATGCTATCAAGATTAGAAAAACAAAGGGAGCAGCCTCCTTTGAGGAGGTTGACAGAGCTATTGAAAGAGAAAAGATATATTGCAATTCTTAGTATTGTCATAATCATGCTTTTTGTTTCATGTGGAAAAAAGGGTGACCCATTACCACGCTTTGTGCCCCTACCCGGCGGCATAAACGATTTAAGGGGGGAGGTAAGGGATGGGCTTTTGTTCCTCTCGTTTTCAATGCCTTCGAGAAACAAAGACGGTTCAGAGATGAAAGACCTGGCAGGATTCAAGATTTTAAAGAGTTGCGGCAACTGCATCGGCGCCTCGTTCGAGCCCTTCAAAGATTTAAGTCTCGATGCCCAGGACGGATACACCATCTATGGTGGTAGAATTTATACATACGACAACGACCTGACAAGCGGTTACCAATATGCGTACAGGGTTTACCCATATACAAAAAGGGGAACACGTGGCGATGCATCCAATATATTTTCCATAAAGTGGGAACAACCCCCCGGTGTGCCGCCAGATATATCTGTAAGAGAAGATGACGGCATAGTAGAATTGACATGGAGGAAGGAAGAAGGTGCATCATATAATGTATATAGACACCTTGACAGTACCTATCCACTTTTTCCTCTCAACAAGACACCTCTTACAACGCCTTATTTTGTTGATTCAGGGCTTCAAAACAACAAAACATATTCATACGAAGTGAGAAAGTTACTGACAAAAGATGGGTTGCAATCAGAAGGTGAAGGTTTAAAGATACAAGCAACACCAAAGGACACTAAGCCACCTGAAACGCCCTATGAGATAAAGATCGAAAAAACGGCAGAAGGCGTTCAACTGACATGGAAGGCAGTTATGGATAAAGACCTCGAGGGCTATAACATTTACAGGATAAGTTCAGGCGATGCAGAAAAGATAAACCCTGTACCTGTTAAAGAAAATATGTTTACTGACAACTCCATGCCTGATATAAGATATGTTTCTTATTATATAACGGCAATAGATACAGCAGGGAATGAAAGCACACCATCGAGGGAAGTAATAATAATATTAAAAGAATAGTTGCGAAGGGCAAGGGCAAAGGAAATGCAAGTGGGCGATAGCACAAATGGGTTTGGGAATCGAGAAAAGTTATCAAGCATAACTCACACAAATCCTCCGTTGCTCGAACCCTTGAACTGTTTGATAATGCACAGGAGAATACGAACAGATGAATTATTTTGATTACAAAAATGGTGCTTTATACTGCGAGGAGGTACCTGTTGAAAACATAGTAAGGGCCACGGGCTCGCCTGTATATATTTATAGTTACAGAACAATTGAGAGACATTATAAGGTCTTCGATAATGCATTCAAAGGCGTACCGCATATTATCTGCTATTCATGCAAGGCAAATTCTAACATTGCTATACTCAGGGCTATCGGGAGGCTTGGAGGGGGCGTAGATATAGTATCTGGGGGCGAGCTTTACAGGTCAAGCGCCGCATATATACCGAACGACAAAATTGTATTTTCCGGGGTTGGAAAAACAGAAGAAGAAATAGTTGCTGCAATACGTTCAAATATACTTATGATAAATGTGGAGTCCGAGGAAGAATTATCTACAATAGCAAGAATTGCATCAAAAATGAAAAAACATGTTCCACTTTCAATAAGAGTCAACCCAGAGATAGACCCAAAAACCCATCCTTACATTACTACAGGTCTAAAAAAGAACAAGTTCGGAGTTATGCGTGAAGATGCCATGAAACTCTATGACAGGATAAAGGCGCATAAATATCTGATGCCTGTCGGAATTTCTTCGCATATCGGTTCACAGATACTTGAACTTGGACCTTTCAAGGAGGCTGTATGTTCATTAAGGGAGATGGTAAAACAGCTCAAAGAAAAAGGGATTACTCTTAAATTTATAGACATTGGCGGGGGACTTGGCATAACATACAAAGATGAACTTCCTCCGCATCCAGACGATTATGCTCGTATTATAGAGGAAGAACTGAAAGGTACCGAACTTACACTCATTCTTGAGCCAGGAAGGGTGATTGTGGGTAACAGCGGTATATTTGTCACCAAATTGCTTTATATTAAAAAGGTGCCTGGCAAAACATTTTATATAGTCGATGGCGCTATGAACGATCTTGTGAGACCTTCTCTTTACGGTGCATTCCATGAAATTGTTTCAGTTCGTTACAATGACGCAAAAAAGATAAACGTTGATGTTGTTGGGCCTGTCTGTGAATCGGGGGATTTTCTTGCAAAGGATAGGGATATGCCTTTGGTTGAATCAGGTGAACTTCTCGCTGTTTTGAGCGCTGGCGCATATGGGTTTTCCATGTCATCCAATTACAATTCAAGGCGAAGGGTAGCAGAGGTGCTTGTGAGAGACGCAGAATTCAATGTCATTAAAAGTCGTGAGACATTGAAAGACTTAATAAAAGGTGAAAAAATCCCGTCATTTATGGAGGTATAAATCAAATGTCAGGCCTGGAATTTACCAAGATGAGCGCAAGCGGAAACGATTTTATATTGATAGATAATCGTTCTGGCGTATTGTACAAAACATATAGCAATATCAATGAATTCGTTAAAAAGGTGTGCAGAAGGTGTCACTCTGTAGGTGCCGACGGTCTGATATTGATTGAAACATCCAATAATGCTGATTTTAGCTGGAAATTCTTCAATGCTGATGGCTCTGAGGCTGAGATGTGTGGCAATGGAGGCAGATGTGCGGCAAGGTTCGCCTTTACAAACGGCATAACCGCTGAAAATATGGCATTTGAAACCATTGCAGGCATAATCAAGGCAGAGGTTAGGGGCAGGAAGGTTAAACTCCAACTTACCACACCGAAAGAGTTGAAACTTGATTACGCCATTAAGCTCGAAGACAAGGAATTGTTTATAAACAGTGTAAATACAGGGGTACCCCATGCAATACTCCTATCTGACGATATCGATTATATACCGGTTGAAGAACTTGGCAAGGCGGTAAGACATCATGCTGCCTTTGGGGAAAAGGGGACAAATGTTGATTTTGTAAAAGTCGTCGATAGAGCCAACCTTATAGTAAGAACATACGAGAGAGGTGTAGAGGGTGAGACATATGCATGTGGCACAGGGGTAGTCGCATCAGGAGTCATCTTGAAAGAAAAGGGATTGATAGACAGCCCTGTAAATGTACTCACAAGGGGCGGAGAAATACTTCGGGCATATGTGGACGACGAGGTGTATCTTGAAGGAGATACAAAAATCATATACACAGGTCTGCTCAACGACGAAGCGTTGCTGTGAAAAGGCGGCTGGTGGAGAGAAGGCAGAAGACAGAAGACAGAATACAGAAGACAGAAGTCAGAAGTCAGAAGGCTGGAGGGTTGGAAGGTTAGAGGTTTGGCTAAACCTCTACACATCCAAACTTCTAATCTTCTAAAAAAAGGGTTCGAGGGGTCAAGTGGAAAAGGCAGAGGGTTGGAGGGTTAGCAAAAGCGAAGGGGTCAAGGATTCAAGGATTCAAGGGGTCGAGTGGTTCTCTTGGTATCTTTTTTCAAAACCTAAAAGCGAAGGAGTTGAGGGGCGAAGGATTACCCAACCAGAGAAACCAGAGAGTTGATTGAAATTTACTCGAAACCCGATAGTTGAACTTAAACCATATATCAGCAATGAGTTAATATACTGAAAGGAGAAAAAATGGAATTAAAAGGCATATTTACAGCATTAGTAACACCTTTCAAGGATTATAAACTGGATGAAGAGGCATTGAAAAGGATTGTAGAATTCCAGCTTACCAGCGGCGTGGACGGGCTTGTTCCCTGTGGTACGACAGGCGAGGCCTCTACACTGAGCTTCGAAGAGCATGAAAGGGTCATAGAGCTAACCATAAAACATGTAGGCGGTAAGGTTCCTGTTATCGCAGGAACAGGTTCGAACTGCACAGACGAGGCAATCGAATTAACAGGAAGCGCCAAAAAGATAGGTGCCGATGCATGTTTGTTAACTACGCCTTACTATAACAAGCCTACCCAGGAAGGTTTGTACAGGCATTTCAAAAAAATTGCGGAAAGCGTTGATATTCCATTGGTATTGTATAACATTCCTGGGAGAACAGGCGTAAATATGACGCCTGAGACAATAAAGAGGCTTGCAGACATTCCAAACATCATTGGTATAAAAGAGGCATCTGGCTCATTGATACAGGTAGCGGAGATATACAGATTAACAGATGGAAGATTTACCATCCTATCCGGTGATGACAACCTTTTTCTGCCCATGATGAGCGCAGGGGCTGTAGGTGTTATATCTGTGGCCTCCAATATCATCCCTACAGAAATGCAGGCGCTCTTCAAAACATTCATGGTTGAAAAAGATATATTTAAGGCAAGTGATATGAACGCAAGGCTAATGCCACTTTTTCAATCCATTTTTATAGAAACAAACCCTATACCCATCAAAGAATGCCTCTATTTTATGGGCATGATTAAGGAAGAGCTAAGGCTTCCCATGTGTCCCGCATCTGACACAACCAAGGCAATCCTGAGAAAGGTGCTTGAGGAATATGGACTGGTGAATCGCAGATAGAAGAAGGGGTTCGGGGTTTAGCCGATTATCCAAACTTCTAATCATTTGAAAAGGCAGGGGTAATTTAATACACCAGATCTCCCGGCTGCTCGAATATTTGAATTTGAATTTATGGGGGCAAAATATGATTAAATTGTTGATAACAGGTGTTGCCGGAAAAATGGGCAATGCGATATTAAACATTGCAATGGAAGACAGGGAAATCGAGATTGCAGGTGCTACAGAGATAGCAGGCCATCCTTTAATAGGCAAACATCTTTTTTCACCGGTCGGAAACGCAAGCCCTGCGACTGTTCATAACGACATTTCAGAAATTATCACCGGTTGTGACGTTGTTATTGATTTTACATTGCCAGTTCCATCCCTTCAGCATTTCAGGGTTGCAAACTCCGTTGGTAAGGCAATGGTCATCGGCACAACAGGGTTTTCAAATGAAGCCATCGAGGAAATTAAAGACACGGTGAAAATACCGATAGTTTTATCACCCAATATGAGCGTAGGCATGAATCTAATGTTTGATCTCGCTGAAAGGATAGCAAAAACCCTCAAAGATGAATATGATGTCGAGATAGTAGAGATGCATCACAAATGGAAAAAGGATGCCCCAAGCGGTACTGCATTGAAATTAAAAGATGTTATAGAAAATGCCTTGCCTGAAAAAACCTGGATTGAGGTCTTCGGTAGAAAAGGTACAACTGGTGAGAGAAAAAAAGAAGAAATCGGTATTATGACGTTGAGAGGCGGCGACGTTGTTGGAGAACATACGGCAATTTTCGCTGGAATCGGTGAAAGACTCGAAATCACGCACAGGGCGCAATCGCGTGATAATTTTGCCAGAGGTGCTATTGTCGCAGCAAAATGGATAGTAAACCATCCTGCCGGCATCTATTCAATGAAAGACGTGTTAGGTTTGGTTTGATAGAAAAGCAAAGGATTCGAGGAGTCGGAATAGAAAGGGGTCAAGGGGTCAAGGATTCAAGGGGTCGAGTGGAGAAAGACAGAAGGTTGGAAAAGGCAGAGGGTTAGAGGGTTAGAAGGTTGGAGGGTTGGCAAAAAACAAGAGAAACCAGAGAAACCAGACAGAGGGTTAGAAGGTTGGAGGGTTAGCAAACTAGATAAACCAGAGAAACTAAAGAAACCAGAGAAACCAGATAAATCAGACAGAGGGTTGGAAGGTTGGAAGGTTGGCTAAACCTCTACACATCCAAACTTCTAATCTTCTAAAAATAAACATCTGCACTTCTAAACATCCAACCATCTAATATTCTATAAAAAAGGGGGAGAAAATGCGTGATATCATTGAAATGATAATTACTTTTGGCGATAGGGATACAGCGGAAAGGATTGGCAGAAATGTTGTTGAGAAACGGCTTGCCGCATGTGCGCAGATTGAAGGTCCGATTAAAAGCATATACTGGTGGAAAGAAGAACTTGAAGAGTCAGAGGAATGGAAGTGCACCTTTAAGACAAGAAAAGATCTCTATAAAAGCCTGGAAGACGAAATAAGATTGTCCCACCCCTATGAGCTTCCCCAAATTGTAGCGGTTGGCATTGATTATGCGTTGTCGGGTTATGTCGACTGGATAAAAAAAGAAACAAAAAAGATCGAAGATCGTGGATAAAAACAGGAGTATTTTGCATGAAGTTAAAAAACAAGGTAGCTTTTTTAACAGCGGCCGCTGGAGTAGGGATAGGACAGGCTGTTGTGCGTACATTTGCACGTGAAGGTGCCAGGATTGTTGTAACCGATGCACATGCGGATAGGGCAAGAAATGTTGCGCTGGCGATACAAAAGGAATACGGAACAGATGCCCTTGGGCTTGGATGCGATGTAACAAGGCGTAATGAAGTGGAACTGGCAGTGAAAGAAACGATTGTTAATTTTGGTCGTATAGATATACTTTTTAACAATGCCGGCACAAACCGACCTTCACAAATAGCAGATATGAAAGACGAAGACTGGGAGCTTGTCATTAATGTATCGCTTAGAGGTGTATTTTACTGTTGCAGGGCAGTGCTGCCAATTATGATGGATCAGAAATATGGCCGCATTGTAAATACAACTTCCGTTGCAGGCTTCCGGGGTCTTAAGGCCGGTCATGCCCATTATGCCGCAGCAAAGGCTGGTGTTATGGCATTTACACGCTGTCTCGCAATGGAGGCAGCGCCTTATTATATCACTGCAAACACGGTTGCACCGAGTTTTATTTACAATGAGTTTATACCACACATTTATCCCGAAGAGGAGATTGAGAGGATGTACGAAGAGATTCCATATCCCAGAAAAGGCGCTCCGCAGGACATTGCGAACACTGTGCTGTTTCTCGTTTCTGACGAAGGTGAGTACATCACAGGACAGACCATATGTGTGACAGGCGGGAGTTGGATGAGATAAATTCATACAAAATGTCCGCTTATGATTTGTAACAAATTATTGACATATTCGTTCGGTTTATAATATAACAGTGTCAGCGCGGGAATAACTCAGCGGTAGAGTGCAACCTTGCCAAGGTTGAAGTCGCGGGTTCAAATCCCGTTTCCCGCTCCAAAATGCTTATAGCGGGTTGAAGCGTTGCCCGTATTCACTATTTAATATTTTCAATGGCGGCATAGCCAAGTGGTAAGGCAGCGGTCTGCAAAACCGTTATTCTCCGGTTCAAATCCGGATGCCGCCTCCAATTTACAATTTTAAACAACACAAAAACAACTGCATACAAAATCATAAAATGTTTCTAATTAGGAACATTAAAAGTAATAGACAAAAATGGTTCAATAGGTTATTATAGAGCGTTAATTAAAAAATAAGGGGGATTTATGGATCTTTTCGATGAAATAGCAAGGGTTGCATACTGTATTTTTGAAGAAGAGGGTTGTGTGCATGGAAGACACCTTGAACACTGGATTCAGGCTGAAATAATCGTTAAATCAAGATATGAACAACAGAAAGATGAACCAATTTCAGATGATAAGCAGGTTTTAGAGACAGAAAAGAAGGATAAGAAAAAGGCATCCGTCAAAAAGGCATCGACCAAGAAACCGGCCGCCAAAAAGACAGCCAGCAAAAAGACGCTAAAAGACTGATAGAGACAGTTTTCATTTTGTAATATTGTATTTCTTTATTTTATAACGAAGCATGCGCTCGCTAATGCCAATGACAGAAGCCGCCTTTGTCTGCACCCAGTCTGCCTTTATGAGTGCATCGATAATCATCTTCTTTTCCATTGCCTCTACCGTGCCTTTTATGCCGCCGCTTGTGTGTTGATTATCCGCGGGAGACATCGGCAGATCCTCTTTTGTTATGTATTCGCCTCTTGTAAGAACAACAGCCCTTTCAATAATGTTTTCGAGTTGGCGTACATTTCCGGGGTAGTCGCCCTTGATCAAGATATCTCTTGCCTCGTTTGTATATCCTTTGATTGTTCTTCTGTGTCTGTCGTTATATCTTTTAAGAAAAAAATCCATGAACACGGGAATATCATCCCTTCTTTCACGTAGCGGTGGAATCCTTATTGTAACAACATTGAGACGGTAATACAGGTCTTCTCTGAACATACCTTTACTCACCTCTTCTTCGAGGTTTCTATTCGTTGCTGCTATAATGCGCACATCTATCTTTTTTGCATGTAGTCCTCCCAGCCTCTCAACCTCTCTTGCCTGAATTACCCTCAGCAACTTGGATTGCAATATCATCGGCATATCACCTATTTCATCGAGAAACAGTGTGCCCTTATCGGCAAGCTCAAATTTACCCACCTTTTTTTGAAATGCGCCTGTGAAGGCACCTTTTTCATAACCAAACAATTCGCTTTCGAGCAGATTATCAGGGATAGCAGCACAATTGACCTTTATGATGGGCTGATCTTTTCTCTCACTCAATTCATGGATAAGGTCAACAACAAGTTCTTTGCCTACACCGCTTTCTCCTTCGATTATGCAGGTGGAATCTGTTTTTGCAACCCGCACTATGAGACTTGTGACCTCGTTCATCCTTTCGCTACTATATATGAAATTTGAAGTCTTGAACCTGTCCTGCAGCACCTCTTTCAATAGCCGGTTCTCGTGGATAAGCTGTTTCTTTTCCTCTATCTTCTTTATTTTGAAAAGGAGGTCTTCGAGGTCGACTGGTTTTGTAAGGTATTCTGACGCACCAGATTTCAGGGCATCTACGGCATTTTCAATGCTCCCGTATGCGGTAACCATGATTATTTCTGTTTCAGGGTTTATCTGCTTGAATTGCTTAAGAAGTGTAAGACCGTCTGTATCTGGTAGTTTGAAATCGAGTAAAACGATGTCAATGGCTTTTTTTTTGAATATATTTAGTGCATCGACACCATTTCCTGCGTCGGATGAATCGTAACCTTCTTTTTTCAGGAGGTCTGTGAGCAGTGTCCTCTGAGTTTTTTCATCCTCCACTATCAGTATGTTTGCATGTTCCATTTTCCACCTTTGCCTGTTTTTTTGTGATTCGCATTTCACAAATGCGATTTCAAAATCTCCCTATGGACATTATACTGCGCGATATTAGTTGCGGGCAGTGCCCTGTTTTATGGGTATAATGATGCAAAATTTTGTGCCTTTATCCTCTTCACTCGAAACCTTTATATCACCACCGTGATCTTTTGTTATCATATATGAAATAGGCAGCCCAAGCCCCATCCCTTTGTCCTTTGAAGTATAATAATATTCAAATATCTTTTCCATATCGCCCGATTTGATCCCATGACCTGTATCCTGGATAACAATTTCAACCATATCCCCTGCTGCTTTTGCCGATATCTCGATACGTCCGCCGTTGTCCATAGATTCAATTCCATTCAAGATCATGTTATACAAGGCCTGTTTGAACCTTTCCTTCTGTATCTCAGCAAACAAGTCCCTGCCAACGTTGTTTAACAATTCGATGCCTTGCTCTCTTGCCTTCTCTCCAATAACGATCAATACCTCATCAACAATAATATAAAGGTTTTCATTCAAAAACGGTGCCTGAGACCTTGTAGAAAACAAAAAATCTTCGACAATCCTGTTAATGCGGGAAAGTTCATCCCTTATGATATCGATAAACTTTTGATACTCAATCTTGTTTTCGTCCTTTGGCATAAACTCACGTTTTAGTCTCTGCACCGATATGCCGACCGCATTCAACGGATTTCGGATTTCGTGTGCCATACCCGATGCAAGCCTGCCCAATGATACAAGCCTTTCCTTCATGGCAAGCTCTTTCTCCATATTTTTCATCCTCTCTGTGTATCGTCTCTCGAGGTAAAATATTACATATGTGCTTAATGCGCCAAGAATAACAAGAAAGACAAGTATGATGATAAAATTGATCGTTGTCCTCTTTAAGATGTTGTTTGTGAGGTTTCTCGAAAGGATCACTTCGATGCCAAAACCTTTTAAAAATTTCGATTCAAGTGGTTCCCGCACGGTAAACTGTGTTAAATGCGTCTCGTTGGTAACAGATGATGCGTATTGGCTCCCCTTCTCATCATAGACTTTTATACCTTCAATATTAAGCCTTTTTTCTTCCCGAGCGAGTATCTCTTTTACAATATGCCTTTTTCTTAGCGCTTCCAGTTCATCGTCATTTAGCCAGAAAAACAGAAAATATTCAGAATGTCTCGTTCCAACAAGCAATGATTTATCTGAATCGTTTGGCATTTTAACAATGATATCTTCTTTGCCAGATAGGAGTCTTTTTTTGTAGGAAGGATCCATTTTTACCGCACCCTTTTTCGATATCACCCTGCCTTTTGCATCCAACAAAAGCATATCGGAAAAAGGCATACGACGTATTTCATCAATTGAAGCGTTCTTTAGGAAGGTATATATCTCCTCCACTATCTCTTCATCATAAACCAGAACATTGAGAAAGTTGGGTGTTATAATGGATGGTGACAAATCGAAAAGATTCAGATATTCAAGGTTTACATCTATCTCTCTTTTGATGTGTCTTATAATGATATCTGCCTCACCCTTGAGTAAGGCATCGATGTTTTTCTGTATGACCCTGAATTGAAAGAAGCCCGTTATCGCAATGAGGATAAAAAAGATAATAAACAGAAGGGATGGAAATATATAAGGTTTTTTATCTCCCATACCCCCTCAGACCCATTGGACGCATTGTTCTGCGTTTCTCCGAAGTGCAGAAATTGTTATACTTTTCTCTCTGTTCTTCGTTTAATGTCCTTGAGACCTCACTCCTGTATTGGATGAATAGGTTTTCCCTCGTCCGTTCGATGTCTGCTATTTCACTCTGGAGTCTTTCAATCCTTTCTGTGTTCCCAGGCTGATTTCTTGATACCTCTCTCAGTTCCAGCCTCTTCTTTACAGCCTCCTCTTTTGTCGAGCGGATCTCGTTTATATATTTTCTTTTTATGTCCTGTATCTTTGCCTTTTGAGTATCGGAAAGATGAAGCCCCCTCTCGAAGTCCGAATAGGTATCCTGGGCAACGAGAGGGGGGGTAAAAAGGAGGAAGAGGAGGAGGGCAATTATATATGTCATGGATTAACCGGCACCCAAACCTTATGCGATGGCACCCATTTTCCACCTATCCACTGTCCTGGTACATCAACCCACTGACCAGGAGGTGCCTGAACCTGCGGTTGGCTAACATTATCAGGTGTAGCGTATGCCATTTGAGATTGCTGAACCTGTGTATTGTTTACTTCATTTACATGCTGATCCAGTGCGTTTCCAGCGATTAAACCTGCAAGCGCCCCGACAGCCGTACCAATCAATGTACTCGTTGTATTACTGCCGATGATCTGACCTCCTATTGCTCCGAGACCAGCGCCTATTGCAGCGCCCTTTTGTGCATTATAACCCGAAGAAGCACAGGATGCCAATGTAATTCCTAAGAAAATGATTAATGCTGTGGAAATTAGCCTTTTCATGATACCGTTCCTCCTTTTTTTGTTTGGTCTAGTGGGTTGAATTGGTTAATTCTATTTTGAGGTTTTTTCTCGCTCAACCTGTCTACCAACCCAACCCACTCAACCCTTAACGGTTCTTTTTACCCAACAAAACCGAATCGTGCCTACTGTACTTGGGGCCTCGCGCCTAAGCCAGCTCCAAACCCATAGCAATCTGCGCCAGCACCTCTGCCTCTACCCATTTTGTATCCATAGCCTGTTTCACCAATCTTTTTGATCTGTTCGGGCGTAAGAATCTTTCTCTGGGCAAGCTTATATTGAACCGCCTTCTCGTGAAGCGTCTGTCTCAATGCGTTAAGCTCCTTTTCCTTTGCAAGTATAGTCGCTTCGTTGGCATTTGGATCAGCAATGAGATTTCTCAGTTCAGCCCTCTTTTTGAATAACTCATAGCGGGTAGCTGAGGTTTCATTTCTGAATTTTTCCTTTGCCTGCCACATCTTATCCTGCTGTTCCTGGGCAAGATTCAGGTTAGCATACATACCTGGACCAAATCCTGCTGCCATTGTATGCCCTCTGTATCCAAAACCTGAACCCTTTGGCCCGAAAGCAAAGACAGTTGTTGCAAACGCCACAAAAATTACCACCACCATAACTCCGTACAATTTTTTCATTTTGACCTCCAATGTATTATTTTTCATACTAATACTATAGAGCAATATCCATGCCAGAATATTCGAGAGGCAATAAATAGATGTATCTTGCTGTAATTACTGGATATATAGTATAAATGATAAAAGGTGCCATCCAAAGAAAAGGCAAAGAATGTCGAAACGACCATGTTGGTTCGACATAATTGTCGATAAGTGCTTTTTATTCCCCCTTACTGAAAAATTATGATATATCTTATTGTCTATATGTTGAAATGAAACAATAGATTCGGGGTTCGTTTTGAATAATATTCTTACCATAGCAGGTTTTGACCCATCATCAGGGGCGGGTATAACAAAAGACCTGGATGTATTTTTTTCACTCGGGATGCATGGCGTTTCTGTTCCAACCTGCATTGTCAATCAGAATCCGATGGGGGTTACAGATGTCTATCCGATCCCTCCTGAGCAGTTTTCACAAATGCTGAACACTGTCAACAATGGAATAAGATTGGATGGTATAAAGATTGGGGTTATGCTCGATGAATTTCATGTTGATGTGCTGTCTGATTTTATTTCTTCAGTTAAAGACATTCCAGTGGTGCTCGACCCCATAATATCGGCAAAGAACGACACACAACTCTTAACGGTGAATGGATTAAGGGTGCTAATCGACTCGGTATTTCCAAAGACAACTGTTATTACGCCAAACACTGAAGAGGCAGCAATTATTACAAAAGACAGGATCAACAATATTGATGATATGCAAAAGGCCGCAAGAGCTATGCTTGACATGGGGATAAATGCAGTTGTTATTAAGGGGGGCCATCTTGATGGGGAACCGATCGACATACTCTATGATGGCAGGGAATTAACGAAATGGTACAAAAAACGTGTTAAAAGGGATATCCATGGCACAGGATGCACGTTTTCATCAGCGCTTCTTGCTTTTCTCGTCAAGGGACAAAATCTAAAAAACGCCTTTGATTCCGCTGAAAAATACATGTTATATTCTATCGAGAAAAGCTATACAATTGCGGATAATGGTTATTATTATATGTCTTCTGCTGTTTTACCGACGGAATTCAAGCAGGAGATTTATTTAAACTCATAAAAATGGAGACGATGATACATGAAAAATCAACTTACGGCAGCCCGCGAGGGCAAAATCACAACCGAAATGAAAAGGGTAGCACTTGACGAAGGTATAGATGCCGATGTTTTGAGGCAATACATAGCCGATGGAAAGGTGACTGTCCTTGCAAACAATAGACACAAGGATTTCATGCCTAAGGGTGTTGGAAAGGGTTTGAGCGTAAAGGTAAATGCAAATCTCGGAACATCCTCGGAAAAAATAGATATCGATCTGGAGCTTGAAAAGCTTGAGATGGCAACAAAGGCAGGTGCTGATACCGCCATGGATCTGAGCACCGGCGGGGACCTCGATGAAATCAGAAAGATAATAATGGGCAAAGCACAGATACCGATTGGCACTGTACCGATCTATCAGGCGGCAGTAGAAGCCGTTAAAAAGAGAAAGAGCATAACGAAACTCGACCCAGATGAATTCTTCGACGTAATAGAAAGACATGGGATGGATGGTGTTGATTTTATTACAGTTCACTGCGGGGTTACAAAGAGGTCTATTGAAAGGCTCAAAAAGCAGGGCAGAATAGCAGGCATAGTGAGCAGGGGTGGCGCATTTCTTACCAATTGGATTATCGTGAACGACAGAGAAAACCCACTTTATGAACAGTACGACAGGCTCATAAAGATAGCAAAGAAATATGATATGACGCTGAGTCTCGGTGATGGATTAAGGCCTGGATGTATTGCTGATGCCACTGACAGGGGGCAGATCGAAGAACTTATTATCCTGGGAGAGCTTGCTGCTGAAGCGATAAAAAATGATGTGCAGGTCATGATTGAAGGTCCTGGGCATGTACCGATCAACCAGATTGAAACGAATATGATACTCCAAAAAAGGCTTTGCAATGATGCACCTTTTTATGTATTGGGCCCCGTAGTTACGGATATTGCGCCAGGATATGACCACATCACCTCTGCAATGGGTGGTGCACTTGCGGCATATTATGGCGCTGATTTTCTTTGCTATGTAACGCCATCGGAACATCTTGGACTTCCCTCCCCTAAGGATGTATGGGATGGTGTTATGGTTACGAAGATTGCAGCCCATGCGGCAGATATTGCACGCGGAAACGAAAAGGCATTCCAGCGTGATAAAGATATGTCTATCTACAGAAAGGCGCTCGATTGGGAGGGACAGATAAAATGCGCCATTGACCCGGATAAGATAAATGATTTCCGTAAGGATCGGGCATTACAGGACAATGTGTGCAGCATGTGCGGTGAGTACTGCGCAATAAAGATAGTGAAGGATTATTTTAAAGAATAGTGGAAAAGAAAGGGGTCAAGGATTCGAGGAGTCGAGGAGTCAAGTGGTTCTCTTGGAATCTTTTTTAAAAACCAAAAGAGGCAAGGAGTCGGAAAAGAAAGGGTTCAAGGATTCAAGGGGTCGAGGGGTCAAGTGGAAAAGGCAGAGGGTTGGAGGGTTAGAAGGTTAGAGGGTTGGCTACACCTCTACACTTCTAAACATCTAATCATCTAAAAGAACATGTTTCCTTCTATAGAGATATATACAGTTTCCCAACTTACCTCAGGGATTAAGCATGCGATCAACTCCCAGTTTCGCGACATATTTGTTGAGGGTGAGGTTTCGAATGCAAAGCTTTATCCTTCTGGACATCTATACTTCACTCTAAAAGACAGCAATGCAATGTTGAAGGCTGTCTTTTTTGGCTATGCAAAAAGATATCCCGTTGACATAGTAAAAGATGGTGCCGCTGTCATATGCAGGGGCAGGGTGGATGTTTATGAAAAAAGGGGTGAATATCAGCTCATTACTGATATGGTTGAGGTAAAGGGTCTGGGGCTTTTGCAGTTGAAGTTTCAGATGCTTAAGGAAAAGCTTTTCAAAGAGGGTCTTTTTTTACCTGAGAAAAAAAAGTCCATTCCAATCCTTCCACAAAGGATAGGTATTGTCACATCACCAGCAGGTGCGGCAATCAGGGATATGCTTAAGATTATTTATGGGAAATTTGATAACATGACAGTTGAGATATACCCGGTGAAGGTTCAGGGCGATGATGCCTGCTTTGAAATTGTGGATGGGATTGATTATTTCAATAAATCAAATGAGGTGGACATAATCATTCTGGGAAGGGGAGGGGGCTCCTTGGAGGATTTGGCACCGTTTAATGAGGAGATGGTTGCAAGGGCAATATATGCATCAAAAATTCCTGTCATAACAGGGGTTGGTCATGAAATAGATTTCACGATAGCCGACTTTGTGGCAGATGTACGTGCACCGACACCTACAGCGGCAGCGGATATAGCGGTAAGAAATAAGCTTGAATTTCTTGAGATGTTTGAAAACACGAAAAATGCGCTAAGACAGTCTATGAAAAAGAAGATTGAAAAATCGAAGCTTATGCTATACGAAAACGTAATGGAACTAAAGGGAAAAAAGGATATATTTACGTCCTATAGGATGTATCTGGACGAACTCTTAAATAACCTCCTTCACGGTTTTTCAAATTATTTCAAAAGCCAGCAGACACGTCTTGACAATATCACTCAGAGACTTATCGACCTGAACCCTGAAGGTATTCTCAAAAGGGGGTACAGCATAACGATGAAGCGTGGTTTGGGTATTATTGTTACGGATGCAAGTCAAGTTTCACCTGGCGAGGAATTGTCAATTACCCTAAGTAGCGGTAGATTAGAAGCCACAGTAGATGCAATAGCGAATAATGATAAGGCAGAGAGATGATTCATAAAAGCGAAGGGTTCGAGGATTCAAGGATTCAAGGGGTCGAGTGGAAAAGGCAGAAGACAGAAGACAGGGGTCAGAAGTCAGGAGTCAGGAGACAGAAGACAGAGGACAGGAGACAGAGGACAGAAGATAGAAGACAGAATACAGAAGACAGAAGACAGAGGTCAGAGGTCGGAGGTCAGAGGTCGGAAGACAGAGATCAGAGGGCAGAGGTCGGAAGACAGAAGTCAGGAGACAGGAGAAGGTTGGAGGGTTGGCTACACCTACATTGGTCTATTTGATCGAATCAGCCAGTACGTTGCAGACCAACTCAATCTCTTCGGTTTTCATGTTGGCATAAAAAGGAAGTGCTATGATTGATTCGCCAGCGGCTTCAGTCTCTGGGAAGTCGCCTTGTTTAAAACCGAATTGTTTTCTGTAAAACGGCTGTAGATGTATAGGGCTAAAATATGGTCTTGCAGGAATGCCTTTCTCACCAAGTAGAACAATAGTTTTATCCCTGCTGATACCAGGAGCCAAACGCACTACATAAACAAACCAGCTCATGCGTGTGGTTGTCGGTGCGATAGTCAATGGACTCACGTTTTCGATGTTTGATAGAATCCTATTGTATTCGTTCGCCACGTTGTCCCTTTTACGGAGTAGCCCGTCGAGGCGTCTTATCTGAACGACCCCCACTGCGGCATTCAATTCAGACATGCGGTAGTTAAATCCGAGACGGCTATGATTCAACCATCCGTCAAATTTGTCTCTACCCTGATTTCTTAAGCTCCTGAAAAGGTTCGCCCATTCTTCGTCATTAGTGACGAGCACAGCGCCTTCGCCGCTTGTCATCTGTTTGTTCGGATAAAAGGCATAGGTGCCTGCCTTGCCTATTGCCCCTACCCTTCGGCCTTTGTACTCTGCGCCTATTGCCTCACATGAATCTTCAATGACTATCAGATTATATTTTGCGGCAATCTCCATAATGGGGTCCATATCTGCAGGTTGTCCAAAAACATGCACAACGATAATTGCGCGTGTACGTTCAGTAATTGCCGATTCAATCCTGCCTGCATCCATATTCAATGTCACGGGGTCAATATCCACAAACACGGGCTTTGCACGCTCGAAAAGTATACAATTTGACGATGATATGAAGCTGAATGGCGACGTAATGACCTCGTCATCGGGTTGAATATTAGCCGCAACCATGCATAGATGAAGCGCCGAAGTCCCATTGATGACAGCCACTGCATGTGCTGCGTTTGCCTCTCCAGCGGCAAGTTTTTCGAACGTAACCGTTTGTGAACCGATACTTAGATTGCGGGATTGCATAACCCTTAATACCGCCTGAATCTCTTCAGATGTGATATCCGGCATCGCCATCGGCACCTTCAACGCTGATGCTGGCAGTGCATCTGACTGCTCTATTAGGCTGCTGAAAGAGGATACCATAGAAAAAGGAATATGGACGCCCTGACACAGAGATTTTATATTGTCGAGTGTCTGTGCAGGAGCGCTTGGCATTGCAACAATTACCTCATCAATCCCTTTTTCCTTAGCAACTTCGTCCAGCCTTATTAGCGGCCCTGATACTGTCAAATCTTGTATCTTCATCCCAATCTTCTTCGGGTCGTCATCTATAAAAGCCACCGGTTGCAATCCCAGTTGTGGATTAGTCAGTAGTTCACGCGATATGTTAACCCCCGTGTTACCAGCACCTGCAATCAATACACGTTTATTAGGTGTTATACCTGTAGCCTTCCAATCGATATCGCCGGGATAGCGTTCACTCATTTTAAGAATTACGCGAAAACCGCCAAGTAAAAAAAGACTTATTATAGCCTCGAGGATAAGCAAGGAACGAGGGAAACTTGCCCTAATCCAAAAAGGCTTTATAATCAATAGCGACAGTATAGAGAGTATGACCGTACCGATTAATACAGAGACAGCCAAAGCGATAAAGTCTTTTGTGTAGGCATAACGCCAGATGCGTTTATATATACCAGAAAAATAAAAAACAATCGGGCGCAACACCATTGCAAAGACGATAAAAGGCCAGATAATACGCAGATAGTAACTAAACAACAACCTATCGGGATACACCACCTCAAGCCTAAGCATCATGGAGAATATGATCGAGACGAACGTCAACAGCGCATCAACGAGGATCATATACCAGTAATGTTTCATTGTTGGCATATTATAACAGGTTCAATCATCTTTTTCACTAAACATTATTGAGTTTATAGCGTTTCTTTAGTTTCTCTGGTTTGTAGGGTTTATTGGGTTACTCCTTCGTCCCTCGACCCCTTTTTTTAGAAGATTAGAAGTTTGGATGTGTAGAGGTTTAGCCAACCCTCCAACCCTCCAACCCTCCAACCTTCTGCCTTTTTCACTTGACCCCTCGACTCCTCGACTCCTTGAATCCTTTCTTTTCCGACTCCTTGCCTCCTTCGCTTTTCTGACTCCTTGACCCCTTTCTTTTCCGATTTTTTTGCTACACCTCTAACCCTCTAACCCTCCAACCTTCTCCCTACTGACTTCTGACTTCTGATTTCTGACTTCTGTCTTCTGCCTTTCTCTGCGCTCTCTACGGCCTCTGCGAGAGAAAATCGTTTTTCCGAATCCTCAACCTCTTAGCTTCTTAATGATGCGAAGTGGTCGTATGCGTTGTAGTGCTACCGCCACCTGTTGACGATGCTGCTGCTGCTACTCCTGCAGCGACGGCTGCTGCACCCATAGCAACAGTTCCGACGCCGATACCAGCACCTGCGGCTGCACCTGCGGCTGCTCCCGCTGCCCCTGCGCCTGCCGCACCCGCTCCAGCCCCTGCTCCAGCTCCAGCCCCTGCACCCGCACCGGCTCCTGCACCAGCACCCGTGCCAGCTCCAGTCCCTGCTCCAGCACCCGTGCCAGCACCTGTACCCGTGCCCGTGCCAGCACCTGTACCTGTGCCCGTGCCAGCACCTGTACCTGTGCCCGTGCCAGCACCTGTACCTGTACCTGCTGTTCCAGTAGCTGCTGCTTCACCAACGCCGGCAAGGTTCCATTGTCCCATAACACCTTGAAGCATAATTGGGTTGAATGCTGCCGGCAATGTAGGCGCAAGACCTGCTGCTACCGTTGTAAACTGGCCTGCCGCGACCGTTACGATCTGCGTTGGCATTGCAGGATTAAAGACGGTAATTGCATTCTGGAGTGCATAGAAAGTTGTTCCCGGATTCTCTGAAATAACGGTTAGCCACTCTGTCCCCCTTGCACCAGCAATGGCAGTGGGCGTATGAACTTCAAACTTAGAGCCAGGTTCAATAAATTTCTCGACCTTTGTGTGCAAGGCGCCTGCTTTCAATGAAACGATGCTGCTCCTCTTGTTTTTATCGAGCAGATATTCTGTGACCTCAAGCCTTGATCTTTGCCCAACGCTTAGCAACGTATCGTCCGTAAGCAATAATTTCGCCCTTGATTTATCTCCTGTTTTTATCAGATCCTTTGTCTGGACATCGCCTTCGACCTTTGGCGAGATTGCTGAGTTTGCCCTCGTCAGAGATACATCACCTCGAATATCCACTCTTGTCCAAAATACTTTTACTGGGATGACCCAATCAGGTAAAATTTGAAATTACCATAACAAACACTACCTGAAAAGGAGGCATCCCATGAATAAGTTTAGCAGCATATTCGGACAGATTCT
>Ga0255343_1001424_pt1 | contig 31914 bp, 28 predicted proteins | sample wastewater_treat_4_FD_192413 | JGI IMG/M metagenome (GOLD analysis project Ga0255343, IMG submission 192413) | Wastewater microbial communities from Lulu Island WWTP, Vancouver, Canada - plant16 | ecosystem: Engineered > WWTP > Wastewater > Unclassified | place: Canada: Vancouver, British... | reverse complement strand
TACCTCCTCCATGAAACTGGATCGATTCACCTTGCGAGGCAAAACAAAAGTCAACACGCAGTGGAATCTCTTCTGCATCGTGCACAATTTAACGAAGATCCACCGCTATGGGGAGGGGTATGCCTGAGAAACAAGCCGCCAGGCAAAGAAGGGATCGCTTCTGACCACCAAGGAGATAAAAAAGTCTTGTTGAATAAAAAGTACAAATGATTTAGCAAAAGAAAAACGGAAACAAAGATCAATTAGCAAAAAAACCGGATGGAACGGATAAAGAGCCTGCGTCAAAATGAGTTTTCCTACAGGCTCGTTATAGCTTTGTAGGTGAACCCACTAAAATAAAAGACTAACATTTTCAAACAAAAAGACGTCATTCTTGCTTCTCGCAAAGTTCAACCAAAACCCCAAAAGTTGATTTCGGATGCAGAAAGGCAATTTTTGCCCCGCTGGCGCCTCGGCGCGGTTTTTCATCGATTAGCTGAATGCCTTTGGCTTTAAGCTCCGCCAGCGCCTCTTCGATATTTTCCACGCGGAAAGCGATGTGCTGAATTCCTTCGCCCTTCTTTTCAATATATTTGGCAATCGGCCCATCAGGTGATGTTGACTCCATAAGTTCAACTTCCGTATCGCCCACCGGAAAAAATGCCGTGGTTACTTTTTGCTCGGCCACTGTTTCACTGCCTTCATGGTTCAAGCCCAAAAGGCCGCTGTAGAGATTTTTCGCTTCATCAATACTTTTTACGGCAATGCCGATATGGTCAATTTTCAGAACTTTCATTTTTTCTCCTTTATGTTTATTTGCGGACGTTGGCCCGGATAAATTCCACAATTTCCGTAGTCGGCGTGCCCGGCCCAAAGATGGCGGCAATGCCCGCTTTTTTCAAACCGGCAATGTCTTCATCGGGAATAATCCCACCGCCCACCACCAGCACATCGGCCATGCCTTTTTCGCGCAGGAGTTCCGTCACGCGCGGGAAAAAATAATTGTGCACACCGGATAAGCTGCTTAGGCCTATCACATCCGCGTCTTCCTGAAGAGCGGTGGCCACAATCATTTCCGGCGTCTGGCGAAGCCCCGTGTAAATAACTTCCATCCCCGCTTCCATAAAGATGCGCACCAAAAGCTTCGCCCCGCGGTCATGACCATCCAGCCCCGGCTTGGCTAAAACGATTCTGATTTTTCTATCTTTCCTCATTTAACAGTTCTCCAGTTCGCTTAACTTCAATAATCTAAAAAGACTGTTTAGGTTTATATTCTCCATAAATCTCTCTCCAGACATCGCAGATTTCGCCAATCGTGGCCTCGGCCTTAACCGCTTCAATCACCGCGGACATAACGTTTTCATTTTTTTCAGAAACTTTGCGCAAATTCTCCAGCGCTTTTTCCCATCTTTTCGCATCGCGCGCCGCGCGCATTTTGCGGAGTTTTTCTGCTTCAGCTTGACCAACTTTCATATCCACTTTAAGCAGATTGGCCGGGGGCGCTTCTTCCATCGTGTATTTATTAATGCCTACATAAACACGTTCATTGTTTTCAATTTCTTTTTGAAAACGATAAGAGCTCTGCTGTATTTCCTTTTGAATATAATTTTTTTCGATGGCTTTGAGCGTTCCACCCATGTTGTCGATTTTTTCCAGATAATCATTTACCTGTTTTTCAATTTTATCCGTGAGCGCCTCCACCATATAAGAGCCGGCTAAGGGGTCAATCGAATCCGTCGCGCCGCTTTCTTCGGCTACAATCTGCTGGGTACGCAAAGCAACCGTTACTGCCTGCTCGGTGGGCAGACAGAGCGCCTCGTCATAGGAATTTGTATGCAGCGACTGGCAACCACCCAGCGCCGCGGCGTAAGCCTGAAGAGTTACGCGGATAATATTATTCAAAGGCTGCTGCGCGGTAAGCATCACACCGCCGGTCTGCACATGAAACCGTAGCATGAGCGAGCGCGGATCTTTCGCGCCGAAGCGTTCTTTCATAATTCTTGCCCAGACGCGCCGCGCCGCGCGGAACTTGGCCACTTCCTCCACAACATTGGTAAAAGCGTTAAAAAAGAAACTGAGCCGCGGCGCGAATTTATCCACATCAAGGCCTCTTTCCACGCACGCCTGCACATAGGCGATGCCGTCGGCGATGGTGAACGCCGCTTCCTGCGCGGCGGTGGAGCCAGCCTCCCGGATGTGATAGCCGCTGATGCTGATGGAATTCCAGCGGGGAACGTTTTTAAAACAGTATTCAATCAAATCCACGGTGAGTTTCATGCTGGGCCGGGGAGGATAAATATACTGGCCGCGCACGGTGATTTCCTTGAGAATATCGTTTTGCACCGTGCCTCCCAGTTTTTCATAGGGTATGCCCTGCTCATCGGCCACCGCCAGGTACATGGCCAATAACACCGTGGCCGGCGCGTTTATCGTCATGGAGGTGGTAACTTTATCGAGCGGAATTTCATCGAAGAGCAGGCGCATATCGCCGATGCAATCAACCGCCACGCCGACTTTGCCGACTTCACCCATGGAAAGAGGATGGTCGCTGTCATATCCCGCCTGCGTGGGCAAATCAAAAGCGATACTGAGTCCCGTCTGCCCCTGTTCCCAAAGATAGCGGTAACGCACGTTGCTCTCCCTGGCGCTGCCGAAACCCGCGTACTGGCGCATCGTCCAGAAACGCCCGCGGTACATTGTGGGCTGCACGCCGCGCGTGAAAGGAAATTGTCCCGGATAGCCAAGCTGTTCATTGTAATCCAAATCGGAAACATCAAGCGGCGTATAGAGACGCTCGATTGGTTCTCCGGAGATGCTGGTAAAAACATCCTTGCGTTCCTTTTCCTTACCCAGCGCCCCATCCAAGATTTCTTTCTCCCATTTGTCTTTGGCGGTTTTGATTTTTCCAAGCGCGTCTTTGTCAAACATTACTCCTATCCCCCTGTTTCATGTTTTTAGAACTGCTTATTTTATTTTTTGATAATTAAGGCGTCGGCGACTTTGGCGCCTTTTTTAAAAAGAATCAGTGGATTAATATCAATTTCTTTGATTGTACTTTTGTTGTCGGTGGCGAAACGCGATACTTTCAAAATAACATCCACCAGCGTGTTCATATCCACCGGCGGCTTGCCACGCAATCCCCGCAGGATACTGTATCCCTGAATGTCGCTAATCATCTCTTCTGCATCCAGACGGCTTAAAGGAGCGACACGAAAAGAAACGTCTTTGAGCGCTTCAACAAAAACACCGCCCAGGCCGAACATCACGCACGGCCCGAATACCGGATCATCAACTGTGCCAACAATCACCTCGGTGCCGCCTTGGAGCATCTCCTGCACCAGCACGCCCTGAATCTCGGCCTGCGACATATATTTTTTTGCGCTGGCGATAATTTGCCGGAACGCGACGCGAACCTGCGCATCAGTTTTTATATTGAGCCTGATGCCGCCGGCTTCGGTTTTGTGCCTTATCTGCGCGGAGGAAATTTTCAGCGCCACAGGATAGCCGATTTTACGCGCTACTTTTACGGCTTGGTCTGCGGTGGTGGCAATCTTTTCTCGCGTCACGGGAATACCGTAGGCGGCCAAAATTTTTTTTGCTTCATGTTCCGAAAGAGCGCCGCCTTTTTTAATCAACTCTTCGATTTCTTTTTCTAATTTGAACGTATACCTGTCCGCTTTGATTTCCACCGGACGGCGCAGCCTGCTGGCGTACCAAGCCAGATTACTAAGCGCCTGCACCGAATGCAGATGATCCTGTAAAACCGGCATACCGGCTTCCTCAATCGATTTAACCGCCTTTGCTGTTACTTCCGATTCGGAAACATTATAGGTAACCAGCACAATCGGTTTGGTTGTGGACTGATATACATCAATGAGATCTTTAGCCAGAATTGGCGCATTGTGCGGCACAAATCCAATCGCTACGTTAATCATGTGAATGTTTTCGTCCGCTACCAAAGCTCTGAGGCAATTGCCCAGCATCTCCGGCTGCGCCACTGCCGCGGAGGTTAAATCGACGGGGTTTTTGGCCGAGCCGAAAGGCGGCAGATATTGTTCCAGCACGCGGCGTGTCTCGCCGGTAAACTCCGGGACATGGAGCCCCAGAGATTCGCATTTATCCGCCATCAACACGCCCGCGCCGCCGGAAATGGAAAGAATGCCGATATTGTTTCCCCGCGGCAGGCGTCCGCTACGGTGCACAATCACGAACGAAGTAAGCTCAGACAATGTTTCGATACGGATAATGCCCATCTGACGGAAAAACGCGTCATAAATTTTATCATCGCCGGCGAGCGATCCGGTATGCGAGGATGCCGCCCGCGCGCCCGCGCCGGTGCGGCCGACTTTCATAATCAGAATCGGTTTTTTAAGTTTCAACGCTTGCTCGGCGGCCCTGCGCAGCTTGGCTCCGTTTTTCGCCCCTTCCAGATAGCCGCCGACAACTTTTGTTTTTTCCGTATTTAAAAGATAATAGAGAAAATCAGCAAATTCCGTATCCGCTTCGTTACCGACACTGACAAAAGAGCTGAATCCAACTCCTGCCGCTACTGCGGTCGCAAAAATCAAAGTGCCGAAAGCGCCGCTTTGCGTTACAAAACCCAGCGTCATCGGATAAACCGGTTTTAAGTCAACAATATTGGCAAAAGAAGCCATGACAGAATTGCTCAGGTTAACCAGCCCCACGCAGTTGGGCCCCAAAATGCGCAGATTATTTTTCCTGGACAGATGCGTTACTTGATCCTGCAGGGCTTTCCCTTCCGCGCCGATTTCGGCAAAACCGGAAGTAAAAAGAACAACGGCCTTTACTTTTTTCTGCACGCACTGCTCGAGCGCCGCCAGCACGGAAGATGCGGGCACGCTGATAATGACCATGTCCACTTCACCGGGCACATCGAACAGAGAAGGATAACATGGCAGACCATGAATTTCTGTATGGTTGGGATTTATCGGGTATAATTTCCCAGGGTAATTCCATTTCAAAAGCGCGTTTAACGATCTGCCTGTGGGGCGCCGGATATCCCTGGAAACGCCGATAAGGGCGATGGAAGCCGGATTAAAAAAAGAATCGAGGGATGATAAATTTATATCGGAACTTGCTTTGTCCACCATATTTTACCTTCATTTATAAATACTAATAAAATATAGACGGCGAAAAACTTTATTTGTATATATGCCGCTTCTCCGCGAGTCAAAAATCGCATTCAGCGGCGACAAAATAATTACGTTACAAATTCAGCCAACCCGGATTGCCGGGAAAAATATTATCCTTCCACCCTTACCGCGACAGCTTCATAAATTTCTATCTTTGGCGGCTCGGCGGGCAGCCGAAAATGTTCCACGAGCGCCGAATGATCACAGTCCATTGTTCAAAAAAACAAGCCGCAACTGATTTTCACAATCCTGATGCACCCCATGGGCAAGACATCCCGGCTCAAAACGCGAACGCCGCGAGTGCTCCAAAGCCAAGGCAAGCAATTCATCCAGCGTTTCACTTTTAGCTAGGATATTTCCGGTAACAATGATCATCATGATTGCCTCCAGGAAAACATTTATTTGATGAGCCGGTAAATTCCCGCCGCGCCGAAAAAAAGAGGCTGGTAAAAAACCCGCTTAAAGCCAGCGGTAATCAGAATTTTTTCCAGCTCATCCGGACCATAGAAATTTACCGCCGATTCGGTAAGATATTTATACGCGACCCTATCGCCGGAAATAAGCAGCCCCATCGTATAAACATAGGTGCGGATATAAAAATGATGCAGAGCTTGAATGAATTTATTTCGCGGCTGGCTGGTTTCGGCAATAAGGCAGGAGCCGCCGGGTTTGAGCACGCGCGAAATTTCGGCAAGGTGCCTGTCGGCGGAAGCATTTTTATAAATCATGTTGCGGAAAGCAAAGGAAATGCCGACGCAATCAAAGTAATTACCAGGGAAAGGAAGACTAGCCGCGTCAGCATGAATAAATGATATTTTATCATCCACTGTGGCTTTTCGCGCTTTTTCCGACGCGACGCTAAGCATTTCCTTGCTGAAATCACAGGCGGTAACATGAAGATTTTCCCGGGCGACGCGAACAATGTTAATGGCCAGATCTCCTGTGCCGCAGCCAAGATCCAAAATTTTTTGAGGTTTTAATTTGAGGCATTGGGCAACCAGCTTTTTTCTCCAGCCTATATCCATGCCCCAGGTAAAAACATGGTTAATCAGATCATAGTGGCGAATGATGCCGCCAAACATCGGCGACAGATTTTCGCTGGTAATTTCTTTATCTTTGCCCAAACGCGTAAAATTTCCTTCCTTATTATCCGATTACCGCCAACAGATAACCCGCGCCTAAGAAAAATTGCGTGGCCAGCACAACCAGCACGTTGTTTTTCATCGCCGTGATAATACCCGCTTCATCTTCGGGATGAAAAGAACCGCGCATCGCCAGAACCGCAAAAGGCAGGGTTAACAAAGCCAGCAGTATCCAGAGTGGCGACACGCCGGTAACAACACAACCGATAATCCACAAATACATTAAGATAGTCATGGCCGTGTAAAATTTCGCGGTCTTTGTTTTACCCATGGTAATGGGCAAAGTTTTACGCCCGCCGGAACTATCCGCCTCCACATCGGGAAATTCATTTAACAGCAAAAGATTGTGCACTAATATAAAGGAAGGCACCGCGCCAAAAAATGCCGGCCAGGAATAAGTGCCAGTCTGCGCAAAATACGCTCCCAAAACGGGAAGCATACCCAACCCCAGGCCTGCCGACCACTCCGGCCACCTGCGCTTCAATATCACCGGCGTGTAAAAGACAACACAGAGTGCCGCAATGATCAGCAACGGTAAAAGCAGCCATCCCTGAACCACAATAAAATAAATTCCAATCGGCGCGGCCAGAAGTAAAGTGACAATACCCATAGTTAACACCTGCCGCGGTTGCAAAAGTCCTGCTTTTAGAATACCGCTGCCGCCCCTGAAAGGGGTTACCCGTGTTTTAATGTCCACACCGCTTTTATAATCGAAATAATCGTTTAACGTGTTTACGCTGATGTGCGTGAGTACCAAGCCAATACCCGCCAGCAGAGCGTAACCCAAATTTAGCGCATCTTGATAATACCAGGCTATACATGTTCCCCAAAAGGCCAAAATAACCGACAGCAAAAGGTATTGCGGTCTGGTTTCCAAAAAACAATCAGCATAAGCTCGACCCGTTTCCCGCATATCACGTAATCAATAATCTATGCACACTCTCATGTCATCATGACACAATTGAGAAATATATGGCAAATTACGCTCACGTGTCAATTCCTATTGTCAGGACAAATCATCCTTCAGAGTGAAAAAATGATAAAAGAAACTTTCAAATCAAGTGGTGCCCGCCGTCGAGCAGCAACGCTTCGCCCGTGACCAAAACCGCGTCTTCAATAAAATATCGAATCGTTTCTGCGATGATTTCCGGCGTAGATGTCATGCGCAGAGGCAATGTACCCTCAAGCCTATCTTTCAGTTTCTTATATTTTTCCTCTCCCATGCCGGCTTTAAGCCATTCGCCTTGAATAAAACCGGGACAGACTGCATTGACGCGAATCTCCGGCCCCAGCGCGCGCGCCAGCGCCATCGTCATGTTGATCAGCGCCGCCTTGGAAGCGCAATAAGCCACGGAACTGCCAATCGCCTTTACCCCCGCTAAAGACGCGATATTGACCACAACACCCTTACCCGCTTTTTTCATGTGCGGCACAACAGCACGAATCATCTGGTAAGGACCGACAACATTAATGCCGTATATATACAAAAAATCTTCTTTGGAAAGCCCCTCCAGATTACCGTGCGCGTTGAACTTTGTTGTGGCGGCATTATTGACCAGCGCGTCGATACGCCCCCATTTGTTTATGGTCTCATCAACCATGCGGCGACAATCAGCATCTTCCGAAACATCAGCCCGGCATAATAAAGTTTCAACGCCTAATGCCTCGCAGCTATTCTGGACCTCACGCGCTTCGGCCTCACTTTGGGAATAATTAACCACTATATTGTAACTCCTTTTTGCCAGCATTTTTGCTGTGGCCGCGCCCAAGCCTCTTGATGAACCGGTAACAATGGCAACTGGTTTATTTTTTTTCATCGTTTTTTCCCTCAAGGCAATTTATTTTCACTGGTTTTATCATATATTAATGTAACAGCAATTTGACCGATAAATACAAAAAACCCATCAGCGCATGTCCGCCTGCCGACATGGTTTTTTATCGAAAAAATATTTTTCATCATCCGCGTTTGGATGTTTTCCGGAAAATCTTCTGAGGAAGAAACGGAAGCCCCGCTTAAATATTATACTGTAAACTTCTCTACGTGCTTCCCAAACCTGCATACGCCAGCCTAATCTTTACACCGTAACGGGCGGAATGCGTTTTGCCCAGGGCTGGGCTTTTTCCAGTTGCGCAGCTAAACGAAAGAGCGTTGCTTCATCGCCGTAGCGTCCGACAAACTGAATGCCGATGGGCAGGTTCCGCTCATTCCAGTAAAGAGGAACAGACATCGCCGGCTGGCCGGTAGCGTTGCAAAGCGGCGTGAAAGGGACAAAGGACGCGGAGCGCCGCCATCCCTTAAGCGGATCATCCGATGTCGCGTCCATCTCGCCAATCAAAACCGGAGGCTCGCCCAGCGTGGGCGTCATGAAAATATCGTAGTCCAGAAAAAAGCGCGCCACATCGCGGGAAATTGTCTGAATTTTTTCCACCGCGGTAAGGTAATCGCCGGACGTAAAATTTTTCCCCTGCTCATAAAGCTCCCAGGTAAGCGGCTCATAATCCTGCGGCGCCGCTTTTCGGCCGGTTATATCAGCGATCCAATCGATGGTCGCGGCGCAGTTGGCCGCCCAGATAACATTAAAGGAGCGCCCCAAGACTTTTCTGTCGATAACCGGGCTTTTTTGCGTAAGCTTATGTCCTAATTTACGGCACAGGCGCACCGCGCTTTGAAGCGCCTTGACGCAGTCGGCGTGAATTTCTTTTCCGTCCAGTGTTGTATCCAAATACGCGATACGCAGACAGCCGGGTTTTTTCTTTATTTCTTCCATGTAAGGGCGCGCGGGTTCGGGCGCGACGTAGGGATCGCCGGGAACGTAGCCGCGTGTCGCATCAAGAATAGCCGCGCTATCGCGCACGGAACGTGTCAAGACGTGTTCATTAACCAGGCCGCTCATGGCATCTCCGGCATCCGGCGCCAGAGAATTTCTGGCGCGCGTCGGTTTGAAGCCGAACAATCCGCAACATGAAGCCGGAATGCGGATGGAGCCGCCGCCGTCGTTGCCGTGCGCGGTGGGAACAATACCCGCGGCCACCGCCGCCGCCGAGCCTCCGCTTGAACCTCCTGGCGTTCGGTTTAAATCCCACGGATTGCGGCACGGCCCCAAAAATTTAGATTCCGTCACCGGCGTCAGGCCCAGCTCCGGCGTGTTGGTTTTTCCTATGATAATGAAACCTGCTTTTTTATAACGGCTGACCAGTTCCGAGTCGTGATCGGGAACATAGTTTCTCATATTTTTGGTGCCGAAGGTCATGCGCACCCCTTTGCAGGAAGCAACCAAATCTTTCACCAAAAAAGGCACGCCCGCGAAAGGGCCGGCGGGAATTTTTCCCTTCACGGCTTTCATAGCTTCGTCATACATCGGCGTGACCACGGCATTTAGCCTGGGATTTAGTTTTTCGATTTGTTCAATAGTTATCTCGACAAGTTCTTTAGCCTTAACTTTTTTGTTTTTTACCAATCCGGCAAGCGCTGTGGCATCCAAAAACTTCAGTTCTGCAAATCCTCTCATCGGCGCATCTCCTTAATTTTGGTTGAAATCATTCTATGCTTAAATAAATAATTTAGCAACAGCCTTGATGAAGCGGATATGTCATTAATATTATTAAAATAGTTTTAATAACATTTTGCCACGCGAATAAAGATTAATTTTTCGTTGACTAGCCAATCATTTTCGGGTTTTCTATACTCAAATATATCAGCCGGGAGTAATAAAATGTATGAACAAAAGCCTTGGTTAAAGTTCTACGGACAGGTCCCGCATACGCTCGAGTATCCGCGGGTTTCCATGTATGAAGCGGTCCGGCTCTCCGCCGCGGAGCATTTCGATGAACCGGCCTACGATTTCCTGGGACATACATCCACTTACCGAAAGTTTATGGAAGAAATCGACCATTGTGCCGACGCACTGGCCGCCATCGGCGTAAAAAAAGGCGACCGCGTCACGATTTCCATGCCGACATCCCCACAGGGCATCATCTGTTTTTACGCCGTCAACAAATTAGGGGCGGTATCGAGCATGATTCACCCTCTTTCCCCCGCCAAGGAAATCGAGTTTTATCTAAATGTTGCCAAAAGCAAATTTGCCCTGACGCTTGATGCTTTCTACGGCAAGTTCAAGGAGGTCAAAGATAAGACGCCTTTGGAAAAATTAATCCTCGCGCGCATTCCCGATTATCTGCCGCCGCTCAAAAGAATCGGCTTTAACCTGACCATGGGACGTAAAATCCCCAAGGTTCCGAAAGACCCGATGGTTATCTGGTGGCGCGATTTGATGCGGAACAATTGTCCACCTGCACCCCAGGTTCAGGTGGACACGGACGACCTGGCCGTCATTCTCTACAGCGGCGGCACGACCGGCGTGCCCAAAGGAATCATGCTTTCCAATATGAACTTTATCTCCGAAGGGAAGATGGTTTCCGAATGGGGCAAGATGGGTGATGCCGATTCCATATTGGCCATTCTGCCCATCTTTCACGGTTTTGGCCTGGGCGTTTGCGTTAACGCCTGTTTTATGGGCGGCGGAAAAACGATTCTCGCGCCGACGTTTACGCCGGAAACTGTTGCCGAACTTGTCTACAAACACAAACCTTCCTTTGTCGTGGGCGTACCAACGCTTTATGACGCGCTCAGCCGTAATCCGAAATTCTGCAAGGCGGATTTAAGCTGTCTGCGCGGCACCTTCAGCGGCGCCGACACCCTGCCCCGAACGGTGAAAGAAAGATTTGAAGAAGTAGTGAAAAAACAGGGTGGCACCGTCCAGCTGCTCGAAGGCTACGGGCTCACCGAAGCGGTCACCGCCATCATGTCCATGCCGCTTAACCAGTACCGCGAAGGCAGCATCGGCGTGCCTTTCCCTGATATGCTGGCCAAAATTGTCCGGCTTGGCACCACCGAAGAAACACCCTGCGGCGAAGAAGGAGAAATCTGCGTTTCCGGCCCGGCGGTGATGATGGGCTATCTGGATCAGCCCCAAGAAACGGCAGACACGCTGCGCAAGCATCCTGACGGCAGAATCTGGCTGCACACGGGAGATATCGGCACAATGGACGAGGACGGGTTCTTTTATTTCAAACTGCGCCAGAAGCGCATGATCAAATCCTCCGGCATGAATGTCTATCCCGCGCAGGTGGAGGATATTCTCTACCACCATCCCGACGTACAGGAAGCATGCGTTATCGGCGTGCCCGACGAGGCGCAGGTGCAAAGAGTGAAAGGGTTTGTCGTTTTGAAGGACGCCAAAAAAGCATCACCAGAAATGGAAAAACAGCTGATAAATTTCTGCCAGGAGCATCTCATCAAATGGAGCTGCCCACGCGAAATCGAATTTCGGGATAGTCTGCCCAAAACACTGGTGGGGAAAGTCGCCTTCAACGTGCTGGAGCAGGAAGAAATCGCCAAACTAAAAACCGCCGGAAAATTTACCGGCAATTAAATATAAAAAAGGGACAGTGCATGAAAGAATTAACTGAAATAAAAAATATTGTTTCCAATCCTTACGCTTATATCCGCAAATACAAGAAACAGACGGGTAAAAAAGTTGTCGGTTATTGCTGCTCCTACGCGCCGGAAGAAATAATCTGGGCAGCGGGCGCTATGCCCGTGCGACTTTTCAGCGCCAATGAAAACATTCACCTGGCCGACACGCACCTGCAATCATACTGCTGCTCGCTGGTGCGCGGCATTCTGGAAGAAGCGCTGGCTAACCGCCTTGATTTCCTCGACGGTGTTATTTTCCCCCACACCTGTGATTCCTTTCAGCGGCTCTCCGACATCTGGCGGCTCAACATCAAAGGCCCGTTTCACCTCGACGTTGTCCTGCCGGTAAAGCTCGACACCCCCAGCGCCGTGCAATATCTGCGCGACGCACTCGAAAAATTAAAAAAAGATTTGGTAGGCAAGCTTGGCCGGGAAATAACAGACGCAATGCTTGCCGATTCTATCAGGACATATAATAAAATCCGCCGGCTGATCGGCAAGCTCTATGAACTCAGATGTGAAAATCCGCAGATCATCAGCGGCGCGGATTTTCACGCGGTAGTCAAAGCGGCCATGATTATGGACAAAAATGATTTTCTGGAAGTTCTTTCCCAAATCATCACGCAGCTGGAAAAAGACGGCGCGCAAAAAACAAAAGCCAAAGTGAAAAAGCTGGTACTGTCCGGCAGCGTCTGTTCCCATCCGGATATTTACAATATCATTGAAAACGCGGGAGGCGTTGTTGTCTGGGACGACCTCTGCACCGGCTACAGATATTTCGAAGGCCTGATGGCCGAAAACAGCCGACCCCTTGCGGCGATAGCAGAAAGGTATCTTAACCGCGTAGTCTGCCCTGCCAAGCACATGCAGCTGAAGGGACGCGGTGAAAACCTTGTTCGCCTGGTGAAAAACAGCGGCGCGGAGGGAATTATTTTTCTTTTACTGAAGTTTTGCGATCCCCACGCCTTTGATTTTCCTTACCTGAAGGGAATGTTGGAAGAAGCCGGCATCCCCTGTATGCTTTTGGATGTGGAAACGGAGCTTCCTTCAGAAGGCCAGCTGCAGACCCGTTTTGAAACATTTATCCAGATACTCTAAATACAATGAATCCATAAAGGGAAGAAAAAATGAAAAAAACAATATCCGAATTTTTAAAAACGGTTTTGATTTTTTTGGCCGGCAGATTCAAAAGACTCACGATGTATTTCAAGAAAACAAAAACAATGAAGGACTATATGATGGTTTATTACAGCCAGGCCAAATCGGCCAAGCTGACCGGCAGGAAAGTAGCCTGGATAACCAGCGGCGGTCCCGTGGAACCGCTAATAGCGATGGATGTCATTCCTGTCTATCCCGAGAACCACGGCGCCATGATCGGCGCCAGCAAAATGGGCGGCTCCCTCTGCGAAGTCGCGGAGGCCATGGGATATTCGGCTGATCTCTGCTCTTACGCCCGCTCGGATATAGGCTGCGCCACCGTCAACGGCGGTCCCATCGGCGGCCTGCCCAAACCGGATATGCTGGTATGCTGCAACAACATCTGCGGGACAGTGCTCAAATGGTACGAAATTCAGGCGCGTTATTTCAACGTACCATTGTTTATTCTGGATACGCCTTTCTGCCATACGGAATATACCGAAGAAATGGCGCGCTATGTCCGCGCCCAGTTTGACGAATATTTTATCTTTCTGGAAAAAGCCTGCGGGAAAAAATTCGACTTTGAAAAACTAAACCATGTCGGCCATCTCTCGCATCAGGGACAGCTTCTGTGGCAGGCGGTGCTCGATACCGCAATGCACAAACCGTCGCCCATGAGCGCTTTCGACGCTTTTTATCATCTGGCGCTGATTGTCACGCTGCGCGGCACGAAAGAAGTGATTGACTACTACACCTGGTTATTGGCTTACATGAAAGACCGCATCGCCCGCGGCATTGGCGCGGTACCCAACGAAAAATACCGTCTGCTGTGGGACAACATCCCCATCTGGCACCGCACCAGATGGCTTTCGGAAAAATTCGCCGCGCACAACGCCTGCCTGGTAGCCGACACTTACACCACGGCATGGTGTGGCGCGCTCAGATACATTGATGAAAATAATTTCATTGATTCCGCGGCGGAAGCGTACGCCCACATTTATCTGAATATCGGCGTGGACCAGATGGCCAAGATGATCATCGAAATGATTGACAAGTACGATGTGGACGGATTTGTCCTGCATTCCAACCGCAGTTGTAAACCTTATTCCTTCGGCCAACTCGATATTCAGAAAATCGTGGAAAGAGAAAGAGGCATTCCCTGCCTGATGCTGGAAGCGGACATGACGGATGAACGCACTTTTTCGGAAAGCCAGATTTCCACCAGAATCGATGCCTACATGGAAATTATTAAAGAAAGGAAAAGCAAGAAATAAAAATGCGCACAGCAGGTATTGACATAGGCTCAATTACGGCGAAGGCCGCGATTGTGGAAGACGGAAAAATTCTCGGCACGAAAGTAATCTTCACGGGCTATAATGCGGAAGCCGCGGGCACAAAGGTTTACGAAGAACTTCTTCGGGAAAAGTCACTGGATAAATCCGCGGTGGAAAAAATCATTTCCACCGGCTACGGCAGAAACAGCGTGAATTTCGCCGACAAATCATTTACGGAAATAATGTGTCATGCTGCCGGGGCGTATCATCTGGACAAAAAAGTCCGCTCCATCATCGACATCGGCGGACAGGACAGCAAGGCCATTCTTCTGGATGAAGACGGCAAGGTAAAAAATTTCGTCATGAACGACAAGTGTGCGGCAGGTACAGGGCGCTTTCTGGAAGTAATGGCACGGGCGCTGGAGGTTGACCTGGACGAATTCGGCGAAATATCCGTGAAATCGGAAAAACCTTCCAAGATAAGTTCGCTGTGCACCGTTTTCGCGGAATCTGAAGTAATCTCGCTGATCGCCCGGGGGGAAAAAAGAAAGGATATTATCGCAGGGATTCACGAATCCATCGCCTCCAGAGTCGCTTCCATGTCCGCACGCATTGGCCTTATCGAACCACTCATGATTACCGGAGGCGTGGCACGCAACAGCGGCGTCGTTAAGGCGCTGGGAAAAAGGCTGAATATGAAAATAGAAGTGCTGCCCTACGCCCAGGTTACCGGAGCAATCGGCGCGGCTTTTTTGGCGACTTCATTATAAACTTCTTACGAGGAAAACATGAACAACATTCGCCGGACAAAAATAGTCTGCACGCTGGGGCCATCCAGCGACACGCCGCAAATCATTGAAAAAATGATAAAAGCGGGAATGAATGTCGCGCGCCTAAATTTTTCACACGGCAGCCACGCGGACCACGACAAAAAAATAAAGCTTATTCGCGAGCTATCTGAAAAATTAAATAGGCCAATCGCCATTTTACAGGATCTAGCCGGGCCAAAAATCCGCATCGGCAAAATCCCCGAGCCGGGCATGCTGCTTCAGCCCGGTGACAAAATTGTACTCACCATAAATAAAGATAACGCCGGCCCAAAGCGTATTTTTGTTTCCTATACACCCCTGCCCGATGAAGTGCGCCCGGGCGACCGGATTCTTCTGGCCGACGGCCTGCTGGAGCTGAATGTTCTGGAAACAAGAACTTCCGAAATTTTGTGCCGTGTTGTCACCGGCGGCCTGCTCACTTCCAATAAGGGAATCAATCTGCCCACCGGCACGATACGCGCCCCCGCCGTCACGGAAAAAGACAAAGAGGATCTACTCTTCGGCTTGGAAAATGACGTCGATTATGTGGCCGTTTCTTTTGTCAAGACAGCGCAGGATATTATCAGCGTCCGGGAAATAATTAAACAGCAGAAAAAAGACACTCCCGTGGTAGCCAAAATTGAAAAGCATGAAGCCGTGGTCAATCTCGCGGAAATCATCGCAGCTTCCGACGGCGTAATGGTCGCGCGCGGCGATCTGGGTGTGGAAATTCCGTTGGAGGATGTCCCTTTAATCCAGAAAAAAATTATCAAAGAAGCGGGCAGTCATGGAAAATTTGTGATTACCGCCACGCAGATGCTGCGCTCCATGGTGGAGTCGCCCCGGCCGACCAGAGCGGAAGCAGCGGACGTGGCCAACGCCGTTTTAGACGGAACAGACGCCGTCATGCTTTCTGAAGAAAGCGCTTCAGGAAATTACCCCGTCGAAGCGATAACCTTTATGGATAAAATCTGCCGCACGGCGGAAACGGGCTTCCCCTATAATGATTATCTGGAGATGAAGCCCCAAAAAGAAGTTTCCGAATCAGTGGCGCATGCCGCCTGCGTGCTGGCCGACCACTTAGACGCGAAAATCATTGTGTCTCGCACTCTTTCCGGAGCCACCGCGCGCTTTATCGCGCGTTTTCGCCCACGCCAGCCGATTTTGTCTTTATCACCAGATGAAAAAACCGTCCGGCGGCTGTCCATGATCTGGGGTTGCTTTCCGCATCTTACGCCACAACCTGATATATCTGAACACCTCATGGCAGAAGTGGCGCGGAAAATACTGCCCGAGAAATCTTTAACCTACGATGACCTCATGGTTATGACGCTGGGACAGGCCAAATGGCAAACAGGTTCCACAAATATTTTGCAGGTAAAACGGCTATTTAACAGGTAATTCACAATTAGTTGACACAAGAAACAAATTTCATTAATAGTTGAAAAGAAGGAGGTAAACATGTCCGTAAAAATAGCGATTAACGGTTTTGGAAGAATCGGCCGGCTGGTTTTTCGGGCCGGATACAAAAACAAAAACGTCGAGTTCGTGTCCATTAACGATTTGGCGAATGCCAAAACACTTGCTCACCTTCTAAAATACGATTCCGTGCACGGAATAATGAACGCGGAAGTCAAAGACACAGAAAAATCCATTCTTGTGGACGGCAAAGAAATAAAAACATTTACCGAACGCGAACCGGAAAAGATCCCATGGAAAGATTTGGGCGTAGACGTGGTTCTGGAAAGCACAGGAAGATTCACCGACCGTGTGGGCGCGGAAAAACACCTCAAGGCCGGTGCTAAAAAAGTGGTTATTTCCGCTCCGGCAAAAAATCCTGACGTTACTTTCGTCTTCGGCGTCAACGAGGAAGTTTACGACAGAAACAAACACAACATTATCTCCATGGGTTCCTGTACCACGAACTGTCTGGCGCCAATTGTTAAAATACTGCACAAAGAATTTGGCGTCGAATACGGACTGATGACGACAATTCATTCTTACACCAACGATCAGGTCGTCGCGGATGAGGCGCACAAGGATTTGAGAAGAGCGCGCGCCGCCGCCATTTCCATGATCCCCACCACCACGGGAGCAGCCAAAGCAATTTCCGAGGTCATTCCCGAAATGAAGGGCCGGCTGGACGGAATGGCCGTTAGAGTGCCGACGCCCAACGTTTCCATGGTAGATTTTGTTGCCATCCTGTCCAGAGAAACCAACAAAGACGAACTTAACGCTCAATTCAGAAAATACGCCGGCGGCGCGATGAAGGGAATTCTTTCCTGCACCGACGAAGAGCTGGTTTCGCGAGATTTTTACGGCAATCCCTACTCCTCAATCGTGGATTTGCCCAGCACGGCGGTAATCGGCGGCAGAATGGTAAAAATAATTTCCTGGTACGACAATGAGTGGGGCTTTTCCAGCAGAACGGTGGAGATGCTCTCGTTCATTATGAAATAGAACTTAAAAAGGCAGGATAGAAAAATGAAGTACATTGATCAAATTGAAATGAAAGGCAAAAAAGTTTTTTTGCGCGTGGATTTTAACGTTCCGATAAAAGAAGGAAAAGTGACCAGCGACACCCGCGTGCGCGCGCACATCCCCACTATCAACTACGCGCTGGAACACGGCGCCAAGCTGATTATCGCCTCGCATTTGGGCAGGCCGAAAGGCAAGCGCGTGGAAGAGATGTCGCTTAAACCGGTGGTAAAAGTGCTTTCGAGGCTCTTACAGCAGGAAGTTATTTTCATGGATGACTGTGTGGGGGAAAAAGTCCAGTCTGCCGTAAACAAAATGAATGAAGGCGATGTTGTGTTGTTGGAGAACCTACGCTTTAACCCGGGGGAAGATAAAAACGACGCGGCGTTTGCCAAAGAACTCGCCTCACTCTGCGACATCTACATTGATGATGCTTTTGCTGTTTCGCACCGCGCGGCGGCCTCCAATTCGGCCATTACCGATTACGTAAAGACCTGCGCGGCGGGATTTTTGCTGAAAAACGAAATTGAATATTTTAAAAAAGCCATCGTTAATCCGGCCAGACCCCTGGCTGCGCTCATCGGCGGAGCAAAAGTTTCCGATAAAATCGGCGTTTTGGAAAACCTGATCGAAAAGGTGGAAAAACTGCTGGTTGGCGGCGCCATGGCCTTTACCTTCTTGAAAGCGCATGGTCTGAGCGTGGGTAAGTCGCTGTGCGAAGAAGAAATGCTTGATACGGCGCGCAAAATCATGCAGAAAGCCAAAGATAAGAATGTGCAGTTTGTGCTGCCGGTAGATGTTGTCTGCGCCACCGCGGCATCGGAGGATGCCGAATTCAAAACCTACCTGATAAAGGAAATACCCGCTGATCAGATGGGTCTGGATATCGGCCCCGCGACAATCAACCTGTTTTCCGAAGCGCTCAAGGGTGTAAAAACAGTAATCTGGAATGGCCCTCTCGGCATGTTTGAACTTGCGCCCTTCAGCAAGGGAACCTTCGCATTGGCTGTTGCCGTGGCAAATTCCGGCGCGCTTTCCATCATCGGCGGCGGCGATACGGAAACCGCAATCAAGAAAGCCGGACAGAACACGAAAATGTCCTATATCTCCACCGGCGGCGGAGCTTTTCTGGAGCTTCTAGAAGGTAAAACTCTGCCGGGAATCGCCGCGTTGGATAAGTAAGGAGAAAAACAAATGAGAACATGGATTGTCGCCGGAAACTGGAAAATGAACAACACCATTGCGGAGGCTGTGGCGCTGGCTAACGCAATCAAAGACGGAGTTGCGTCACTTAAAAAAGGCGAAGTGGTACTGGCACCGCCTTTTACTTCTTTACACAGCGTGGCGCAGACAATAAAAAATTCACGCGTGGCGCTGGCGGCACAAAACATGTTCTATGAAGATAAGGGAGCATTCACGGGCGAGGTTTCGCCCGTGATGCTCAAGGATATCGGCTGTTCCTACGTGATTATCGGTCATTCGGAGCGGCGCAAATATTTTCAAGAGAAAGACTCGGATGTGAATCTGAAAGTCAAAAAAGCTCTGGCCGCCGGTTTAAAACCCATCATGTGCGTGGGAGAAACGGATGAAGAAAGAGAAAAAAATGTCACGCGCGCCGTGGTAGGCAGACAGGTAAAAGAAGGATTGCGCGGCGTGGAGAAAATTAACAACATTGTTATTGCCTACGAGCCAGTCTGGGCGATTGGCACAGGCAAAGTCGCCGCTTCCTCGCAGGCTCAGGAAGTCCATTCCTTTATCCGCGTTATTTTAAAAGACCTTTTCGGCGACGGCGCGGCAAGCAATACCCGCATTCTCTACGGTGGCAGTGTCACCGCCGATAATATCTCTGAATTAATCGCCATGGAAGATATCGACGGCGCGCTCGTCGGCGGCGCGTCCCTGAAAGCAGACGAGTTTTTAGGGATTATTAAAAATATCGCCGAGAAAAAATAGATTTTCCCTTTTTCCTATATCTGACCAATTTGACATCGGGAACATCCTTTATAATAATTGTCATAAAAGACTTCACCGATAGCAATCTTTTCGGCGTTACAGTTCAGATAACTCTTAAAGCCCGCTTCAAAGTAATATCCGGTTTATGTGTCAAATTTATTTTGGCCGCAAAAAATGTAACAGACAATTAAGGCAATCGGCTGATTAGCCGCACTGAACTTTAATGTGGATAGCGGGCACGGATAATTTGCCGATGTCATGTATCGCTCCGGTCATCCGGATTCCATCGATTTTTTCCGGAGGCAATTCCATCTCTGTGGCAATGGCGCGAGCCAGGTCCGCAGACCGGACTTGATGGCCGGACGTGTAAGGATCGCGCACCTCCACAGCGGACACCATAACCTGAATAGTCGCGCCCACATCCTTCCGCAGACTTTCAAGCGTCCGCTGAAGATTCTCTTCCGCATGCTTGCGTTCGGTGACATCTCTGGCCACGCCGTGGATCCCGGTCAAAACACCCTGCTCGTTTCTAATGCCGCTGATGACCACATCCATCCAGCGGGTGGAACCGTCTTTGTGATAAAATTCTAATTCTCTTTCTATTGTCCTTGCAGAATCCACGTCGCCCTGCTTTTCGCGGGCAAGCTCTTCGGCCAGAGCATTAAGCCCCCAGGACAACGATTCAGGTGTCAGTTGCTCATCAATACTTTGCCGCTTGCGTTCTTCCGGAGTAAATCCCAACAGGTTTTCTATGGAAGGGCTGACATAGGTTGTGCGCAAGTCATCTATATTGGCCATCCAAACGATATCCGTCATTGCTTCCGCCAGAAAACGGTACTTCTCCTCGCTTCCCCGCAGCGCTTCTTCCGCCTTTTTTTTGTCGGTTATGTCGGCATTGAACCCATGCCAGATGATGCTGCCACCAGCCAATTTCTCCGGCGTCGACTGACCAAGCATCCACTTCACCGGCTGGCCGGGAAGCTGCACGCGGTATTCACATTCCCACTTAATCATTTGCTCTGTAGAACACTCAATGGAATTAATTACTTTGTTCAAATCATTAGGAAATATAGTTTTGGCGATGGGTGAGAAATCATCGCGCACATCCTCAGGTGAACAGCCAAAAATATTTTTTATCGCATCCGTGACAAAAGGAAAGCAATAAGTACCGTCAGGCTTTCTCATAAACTGATAAATCATTCCGGGAACATGGAAAGAAAGTTTCTTGAAGAGGATATCCCGCTCGCGCAAAGTCTTTTCCGCCTGCCGGCGCTCGGTAATATCATGCACAATTGAATGCAGAACATCTTTTCCTTGCACTACGATTTTAGAACTGAATACTTCTACATCCCGGATGGAACCATCTGCCCTGCGGTGACGGAACTCGAAATATACCTTTTCCCTGGTTCTCGCCTTCTCCATTTCTTTTTTTTCATCCGGCGGAAGCGTGTTGATGTCCTGAATATTCATCTGCCTGAGTTGTTCCCGCGACCAACCATAGAAATTTCCCGCCGCTTCATTCGCGTCGATGATATCTCCCGTATCGGGGTCAATCATGAGTTTTACCGCCGTATGATCTTCAAATAATTTTCTGTACAGCGTTTCGCTTTCTTCCAGCTTTCTCTCCGCTTTCTTGCGTCCGGTGATATCGGCAAAAACAGTAACAAACCGGTTGGGAGCAGACCGGAAGGCAGAGATTTCGAAATATTTATCCAGAGCTTTAGCGTAGCTCTCAAAGAAAGCCGGCTCGCCGGTCAGGGCAACACGGCCATATGTTTCTATCCAAAGTCGTTCGGTTTCCGGCAAGACTTCCAGAACCGTTCTGCCCACGATGTTTTCTGCTTTCAAACCGGTCATGTGCTCAAAGGCGGGATTCACGACCAAAAAACGGTAATCAACCGGTTGTCCCTGTGCGTCACAAATAATTTCATGCACGGCAAAACCGTCGAGCATGGTACGGAAAAGTGTCCTGTACTCCTCTTCCATCTTGCGCCTTTCGGTCATGTCACGTATAATCATGCTGGTTTTTCGCTGGCCTTTCTCATCCAGATAAATCTTCGAAGAAATTTCCGCGGAAAATTTTTCTCCGTTGGCGCGAAGCATCGTGGTTTCAGCCGTTTCCTCACCCTTGAGTTCCCGTTGTTTTACCGCGGCATGCAGACGCGGATCTGTTGTATCCGCCAAACCATCGCGTCCAATTCTCCTAATTTCCTCCAGGAAACGACCGAATATTTTACAGGCCGCCGGATTAGCATCGAGAATTCTGCCATCCGGGGTAGCTAATAAAATGGCATCCTTGGAATTATCGAACAGAGAGCGGTATTTTTCTTCATTTTCCAGAAGTGCGTCGATGTCCAGCACACTACCCAGAAAGTACAACGGTTTACCTTTCGCGTCCCGAATCAAGTTGGCAACCAGTATGCCATAGAGCGTGTGTCCTTGCTTATGAATAAATTTCTTTTCCATCACATAATGGTTAATTTCACCGCGTCCAAGCTGGGCCTGTTTGCGCAGATTTTCTTCGATAACTTCGGGATGGGTAATGTCCTTTAGATGCTTTCCTCGCAACTCTTCTTCGGTATAACCCAGCATCCGGCAATAGGCAGGATTGGCGCTCAATCACAAAGTCGAGCGAAACCTGAGCGATACCGACCTGAGTGTGCTCGTAAATCTGCCGGAATTGGTGTTCGCTCACGCGTAAGGACTCTCCGGCCTGTTTACCGCGCCTTAATGCTTCTTCAAGTAATTTGATTTTTTCCTCAGAGTTTTCGCGTGTGAGCTTTTTGACCATAGGCAAATATTTTTTTGCCTAAGCAGAAAATAAATACCAATGATATTTTCCGGCACGCCACATATTTACCGCTTTTCTGCAATGATACGTTGCAACAACTGCTTGTATATTTATGATATACTATCACACGTTTTTAAACTTTAGCAATGAGAAAATAACAAAATACCACCGCCTATTGGTGGGAAATATTTAATTGACATCCTAAACTATCCTTTTTATACTCCAACAACATTATGTCATGCAAAAATATTTATGAGAAACAGACGCAAAAAGAACAAAGCGGAAAAGCGCAACTACATTATACGGGCAATCAGGCTCTTGTTAATTATCTCCGTCCTTGTAAATTTTGTTTTCATTGTTTTGCCTCTATTCAATGATAACCTGATAACCAAAGAAGAAATCGTAACTGAAGTAAGCAAAAGAATCGAACTGGTGTTTCTGGCGCTGGTAACTCTGATCCTTACTTTTTTGCCCGATTATATTGAAAAGTATCAAAACATACACATCCCCAACGTCCTGGAAACAGTAATCGTCGTCTTTATTTTTGCCGGCATATTTTTAAGCGCCCGTTTTGAATTATATTACGCCGTTTTTTGGTGGGATGACGTCTTGCATGCCCTGTCCGGCGTTATTATCGGATTTATCGGATTCATTGCCATTTACAAAATAAACGGCAAATACAGCATGAACATAAGTCCATTACTGGTTGCCGTCTTCTCCTTTACGTTCGCGATAACTATAGGCGTTTTCTGGGAAATATTTGAATTTGTACTGGACACATTCTTTGGAACAACACTGCAGTCATGGGACTTGCCGGAAACCGAAATACTTATGGGCGCATCATATCAGGGAAGCGGTTTGCGCGATACCATGTCCGACCTCGTTGTCAACAGCATGGGCGCTCTACTAACATCCTTTATTTGTTATTTCTTATATAAAAAAGAGAAGAAAAAAACACTGCAGATGATGCGTGAAATATTTCCGGACGAAGCAAAAGCATCCGATTAATTTTTAATATTTGTTGGCAAAATCATCCTTCCGACACACCAGAAACCGGCCTTTTGAAAACTAATCATTAAATATCAATCCTCTTAGACTATTTTTCCACAGTAATTCAAATAACATGGGCAATCAGGAATTGCCGCAGCGCTTCCATAATATTTTTTCATTTTAAAGTTGTATAATAGCGGCCAATGGTTTATAATATGATTAAAAGTAGAAGGGTTGGAGAAACCAAAGACCCTTTCTTAATGAAAAGATCTTTTAGGCAACCAGTTAGGCGTATCAGCAGCGGAGAGAAACAAGAAATCCGCCGACAATGAGGTATAGTCGATGACTTTTCGCAAACGACCAATCTTAAAAAAATAAGCAGCAAGGAGGATTGTTAAATGTTTTGTAAGAAAAAAAGAGGGTTCTTAAAATCACTGATTATGGTGGGGCTTTTTATTGCAGCAGGTATTTTTGTCTTGACCGGTTGTGCGTCTGCCCCTAAAACTCTTGATCCTGCGCTCAGCGGCCCCCAGGTAATTGTGAATCCGGAATCAATCAGCCTCGGTGCGGCAAATCTTTTAGGGCAGAAAATCGTTTTTGAAGGATCGGGATTCGAACCGGATGATTTTGTTTTTGTTACACTGCTTGGCCCAAACAAAACAGAAGCGGTTGTCGCCAACGGCAAAGTCGAGTCAAACGGAAAGTTTACCGCTGCTGTGGACGCACTGGCGAAAGTAACAGGAATTTTAAGAGGCACGGTCAGCGGCAAGTATAAAAAAGACGGTTCATATGACCAGTACGTCGTCCTCACCCAACCGCCGATTCCAGCCGGTACCTACACGGCCAAAGTAACATCTATGCTTTCGGATAAAACGGCAGAGACAAAGCTGATTGTCAAAGAGGCCTCCATCGGCGACAGCTTGAAAGACTGGCTGGGAAAAAGATTGGGGAAAATTCAGGACAAAAGGCCTTAATAAAACGACAGTCATTCACTAAAAATTAAACGCTATGTTGCGGCAAATGATAAAAGCCGTTCATAGCGTTTTTTATTGTTTAAAATTATGTGCACTTGCGCCTAGTCGCGGTACATTTCCTCGATTAAGTCACCGTACTGCACATTAATAGCTTTTCTTTTAACCTTCATGGTCGGAGTCACTTCGCCGTCTTCAGTGTAGAGCTTCTTATCAAGAATCCTGAATTTTCGTATATTTTCCACGCGGGCAACCTGCTGATTGACTTTATCCACTTCCTTCTGGATAAGCTCTATTACTTCAGGCGTTTTGGTCATGCTGGCAAAAGTGGTAAACTGCACTTTGTTATCCTGCGCGTATTTGGTGACATTCTCATCATCAATGACAATGATTGCCGTCAAATATTTTCTGCCGTCGCCGATAACCACTGCATCATTGATATAAGGCGAAAATTTCAACAAGTTTTCCAAATACTGGGGCGCGATGTTTTTCCCGCCAGCGGTAATAATCAAATCCTTCTTGCGGTCGGTGATCTTGAGATATCCTTCTTCGTCTATCTCACCCACATCGCCGGTATGTATCCAACCATCCGCCAAAACTTCCTTCGTGGTTGCTTCATCTTTATAATAGCCCTTAAAAACACCTGGATGCTTGACGATGATTTCGCCGTCTTCGGCAATCTTTACCTGCGTGCCGGGAATGGCCTTGCCGACGGTTCCAACCTTGTATTCCTGTATGCTCGACGTATGCGTAATGCCGGTTGTCTCGGTCATGCCGTAGCCTTCGCGGATGGGAATGCCAATGCTCTGGAAAAACTTGATAACCTCGTGAGAAATAGGCGCCGCGCCGGACGAGCCCACGCGTACCCGGTCAAAGCCAAGGCGTTTTTTCAATTTACGGAAAATAATGAAGTAAAAAAGATGATAAGCCAGCGCCAGATACAAAGGCGCTTTATCTCCTTTAATGACTTTGTTGTTATATTTCGTCCCGATTTTTACAGCAATATCGTAAAGTGTACGTTTGAGCCAAGTGGCGTCAGCCATTTTCAAGACAATAGCGGAATAGTATTTTTCCCAAATCCGCGGCACGGCATGAAACAGCGTGGGCGATACATCCCTCATATCAGCCATAACGGTGTCCGTGTTTTCCGTAAAGTTCACCGTATGCCCCGTAGTCAGATGAAACATTATATCGTATATCTGCTCATAGACATGGTTAAGCGGCAGAAAAGAAATGGTCTCGTCATCCACAAATGCCTCGATCACTTGTTTGACGGATTCGGCCACCCACAGATAACCTTCATGCGCCAGCAATGCACCTTTGGGCATACCGGTCGTACCGGAAGTATAGATGATGCCGGCGATGTCGTCGGGCTTTGCCTGCATGGCCAACTGCATAAAAAGATCCGGTTTCCCCTGGTCGATTTTTTTCCCCATTTCCAAAAGCTCTTCAAAACTCATGAACATGGGATCTTTAAAATGTTTCAGCCCCTCCATTTCCCAACAGATAAGTTTTTTTAATAAAGGAGTCTGATCACGAAAAGCCAAGGCCTTATCCAATTGCTCCTCATCTTCGCATATATACACTACTGAGTCAGAGTGCTCGACGACATATTTACATTCCGGAACCGGGTTGGTCGTATAAATCCCCACCCAGGCGCCGCCGGCACAAACCGCACCTAGAGCGGAATAGAGCCATTCCGGCCTGTTCTCCCCGATTATCGCGACATGATCACGGTATTTGACGCCAAGAGCGTTGAGCCCCAAAGTTACATATTTTACGTTTTCCAAATATTCAGCCCAGGTTATGTCATGCCAGATGCCATAATCTTTCCTACGCATGGCAACGCGGTTGGGTTGTCGCTGTGCTATATTCAATAACGCTTTGGGCAATGTGTCTATTGCCATTATCTAATCTCCCTTCAAAATCATAATGCACTTGCAATTTGTTCGAAAAACGGCACCAAAAAAAGGTTTTCTAGCGAAACCGCACTTTTCTTCTGTAGCGTTTATATCCTTTTACGGATTGTTCAGTAGCAATGCCGAGATAAAATTCCTTTATATCTTCATCCTCACGGAGCACCTCCGGTTTGTCCGCGCGTACTATTCTGCCGTTTTCCAGCAGATAGGCAAAATTGGAATATTTAAGTGCCATGTTGACGTTTTGCTCCACCAGAAAAATGGTGACTCCATCCTTCTGGTTAATATTACGAATTATGTTAAATATCTCCTGCGTCAGCAGGGGCGAAAGACCCAACGAAGGCTCATCGAGCATCAGCAACTTGGGGCGGCTCATCAGCGCCCTGCCAATGGCCAACATCTGTTGTTCGCCGCCGCTCATCAAACCCGCCTGCTGTTTTATTCTCTCTTTCAGTATGGGAAAATGATGAAAAACGTTTTCCAGATCGCTTTGAATGTTTTTCGTGTCTTTTCTCGTGTAAGCACCGATCGTAATGTTTTCCAAAACAGTAAGCTCGGGAAAAACCTCGCGTCCTTCGGGCACATAACCTATACCCATCTTTACAATCTCGTAGGTGTCCTTCCTGTCAATGCGCTCGCCCATAAATTCTATGCTGCCCTTTTCCGGCTGTTCTTCCTTGGCATCGTAAAAAAGCCGCATAATTGTTTTCAGTGTTGTCGTCTTGCCCGCGCCGTTAGAACCCAGTAACGCAATAATATCGCCCTGCTTTATCTCGAAGGAAATCCCGTGCAGGGCTCTGATTAAATCGTACCAGGTTTCTATGTTTTTGACTTTGAGCATCAGCTGACATCCTCCTCTCCGAGATACGCCTTGATAACCTCCGGATGCTTCTGCACTTCCTGCGGTGGCCCCAAAACTATTTTTTGACCCTGCTGCATGACAAAAACACGATCGGAGATGCCCATAATCATGTTCATATCATGCTCGATAAGCAGGATGGTCATCTGATAATCTTCACGAATATCTTTTATCCAGATGGTCAGGTCGTCTTTTTCTTCCGTGTTCATGCCGGCGGAAGGCTCGTCCAAAAGCATGACTTTGGGCTCCAGCGCCAGGGCGCGTCCGACTTCCACCAGTTTGCGCTTACCGTAAGCGAGGCTACTGACAAACTGGTCACGCACGGACTGAAGCTCCAGAAAGTCTATTATCTTTTCCACTTTTTCCCTGTGTTCAACTTCCTCCCGCGCGGCGGGCGACTTTTGACCGAACATGAAAGCACCGCCGAAAATCCCGGTGTTCATGTGAATATGCCTGCCCAGCATAAGATTATCCATAACCGTGGCGTTGGCAAACAACTCTATGTTCTGGAAGGTGCGCGCGATTCCCTTTTGGGCGATTCTGTCCGGGGTTTTACCCACAAGATTTTCACCATCCATAATCACCGCGCCGCCGTCCGGCTTATAGATGCCGCTGATTAAGTTAAAGATGGTTGTTTTGCCCGACCCGTTGGGACCGATGATGGAAAAAATTTCGTTTTTTTCCACGCTAAAGCTGATATTGTCCACCGCCTTTATACCGCCGAAGCTGATGCTTAAATTTTCAACACTGAAATAGCCCATCAAATATTATTCCTTCTTTCTGGAACGATTACTCACACCACCACGTGTCCTTTAACAACATTAACATATTACCGAACATGTTTAGGGTCGCGGGCTGTGTAAGCACCGCGACCCTGATAGCAATGTTTTTAATACGCGGACAGCTCGTTTTCCGTCCAGTCCTGAAGCACAATTGTCTCTCCCTTGGGACCGCACTGCCAAATACGCAAAGCTTTGGGAGGACGATGATTGGTTGCCGTCCAAGTCACATTGGGACCGATTCCCTGAAAATTGGTAACTTTATCCAACTCATTTTTGAGCGCTTCCGTGCTTAAATTTCTGCCGACTTTCTTAAGAGCGTAAACCAGAGGTTCCGCGACGACAATCCCCGCGGCGTAAAATATTGCCCAGCGTTCCTGCGGAGCAAGTCTTTTTGTTGCATCATGATATTTCTTAACCAGAGGTATGCTCATATCGGTAATGTCTGCGGTAAACGCGGTGGTCATAACTTTTTCTTTCGCCCATAAACCATCGGTAATATGGTTCATAAGATAAAAGTCGCAGAGATTGTAGGAATGAATCCACTGGGGATGAAAACCTACCGATACAGCATTGCGCAGTGCAATCGCCGCCTGTGTCGGGGCAACGAAACCAATAACCGCCTCCGCTCCGGCAGCTTTAAGCCGCGCTATCTGCGAAGTCAGGTCTCTTTCAATCGGCTCACAAGGAACCGCGGCAACCAGATCCATATTGTACGTCTTCAGGCGTCTTTTTGCGCCGGCCATGGAATCAAGCCCGTAATCATCAGTTTGATAAAGCATACCAATTTTCTTGAATTTCTTTTTTTCCACTAAGAATTTCGCCATAACGCTGGCATCATCATCGTAAGTGGGCCACATGTTCCAAAGATAGGGATTGTGCGGTTCAATAAAAGCCTTGGCGCCAGAGCATACACCGATCCAGATAATCTTGTTTTGCCGCAAATATCTCTGCACAGCAACGCCGGGAGCGGTACCGACACCACCAACAAAGGCAATAACGCCCTGACGGTCAACAAGGTCCCTAACGCCGGACATAGTCTGGGAAGGATTATACTGGTCGTCTCGAATGAAGTAGCGGATCTTCCTTCCGTGAATTCCGCCTTCTTCGTTAACGATATCGAAAAGTAGCTTGCTGCCGCGCGCGACCGCTCCCCATGGAGCGGCGGGACCTGTCTGCGGCCCCCACTGGCCTATTCTTATTTCATTGTCGTCAAAACCTTTCTTCTGCGCCTGCCCCTGGTAAGCGAACAGAAAAACGGCACAAAAAGCGACAAACATTACCAACGTGATTTTGTTTAAACGCATAACCTTTCTCCTTTCTTCAATCTGTTACGTTATTGGTTCTAATTTTTTGCCGCTGAAATATTAAAAATTTTATATTTTTTTACGGCTAACTTTTATACCACTTTCCCTGCTCTTTAAAAAAAATAAAGCCGATATTCATTTCCGAGTGCAAATTGGTTTCCTCGTGTAAAAATGTCACATCAATCTCCACCTGGGCAACCTTCTCCACTGCCGGATAAGTTTCACGATCATTATTATTCTGGATATAGCTTACCGCAACAATACGGTAATCGGATACGCGATCATTAAAAGATTTCGCCTGGGCAAGGTATTCATCATAGCTGTGCGAACGCACATACGGCGAAGAAGAAGCGAAACACGCGTAAACAGCGGCATAATCCCTGCGAATTTCGGCATCCAGAAATTCACGCGCCGCTTTGAGCACCGCTTCCCTCTCGCGTTCCCCGGCTGCCCGGTAAACAAAGAAAGCTGCTGGCAACACCAACGCCAGACAAACCATCAAAACCAACAGTTGTTTTTTAGCTCTTATGAAATGTTCCTTTTTCAGCATCTATTACACTTTTTTAACGTAATGCTTGGCAAAAAGGCCGCTCGGACGAACACACAGAACTAAAACAATTACAACGAAAGCTGTTATCGGCTTCCATGCCGGCCAGATAAAACCGAAAAAATTCTCTATCAATCCCATAATAAACCCGCCGATTAGCACACCCGGAATGCTCATCAGGCCACCCAACACGGCAGAGGCAAAAGCGCGAAGAAATGATTCCATCATAAAGTTGGGATCGAGAATGCTCTTGGCGGAAAGCAACATTGCCGCCACCGCTCCGATAATCGAACTAAAGGCCCAAGCAAAAGCGAAGACCCGGTCTGTCTTTATCCCCATTATTTTGGCCGCGTGTTTATTCTGCTGAGTGGCACGCATAGCTGTTCCCATCTTGGTATGCTGAAAAAAGAAATACAGAAAAACCATAACAGCGGCGGCGACAACAAAAACAGCAATTGCCCATTGACTAACGATAAATCCCGAAATCGGTTCGTACGTAACTTTATAAGAGAACGGAATGGAAAATTGCTTTTGTTCCGCTCCCCATTTCCAGCTGGCCAGGCCCATCAGAAGCATCTGTGCTCCGATGGTGATAACAAGCAGGCCAAGCAGTGTGGGATTCTTCGCCGGGCGCAGAAAAAAATACTCGATAAACACTCCCAGGAAAGCGGCAAAAATAAGGGCAATGACAAAAGCGACCCAGAACGAGTAACCGTAAATTACCAATACATGGTAGGCAACGAATGTCGAAACCATGGCCATTTCACCGGCGGCGAAATTAAGCACTTCTGAAGTTTTGTAAATAATAACAACCGCCAGTCCGAAAAGACCGTAACAGGCGCCCATCGCCAAACCATCAACCAACAATTGTCCAATCGGCATCTTTCTCTACCTCTATATTTTCTTTTAGAATGGCCATGTCTTCCAGTACTTCTTCACTCTTATCCATGCCCCAAATATTCCTAAGGGTTCAAAAAGCATAATGCCAATCATCACCAGACCCAAGGCTATATAATTAAAATTATCCATGCCGGTAATGGTCATCCATCGCTCGGAAAAAGCAACAAGCAACGGCCCCACGTACGGCGTTTCACCAACATTTTTAAACAGGTCATACATAAGATAGGTAATCAGCGCCGCGCCTGTAATAGAACCCATAACAGAACCCAAACCGCCGACAACAATCATGACGATGAAAATAATCGAAAGAATCAGGTTAAAGGTGAAGGGGTCAAAAAACCCCAGAACAAAAGCGAATAGTCCGCCACCGATACCCGCGTAAAAAGCGCTCACGGCAAAAGAAAGCGTTTTATACATAGTGAGATTTATACCGATAACTTCAGCGGCGATATCACTGTCGCGGATGGCAACAAAAGCACGACCTGCTTTCGTCTTTAAAATATTTATCGCAAACAGCACCATCAGTATTGTAATAATCAAAACCAAATAGTATTTGCTTGTTTCTGACGACAGAACAAAACTCCACCCCAGTTGTGGTATCCCCAGATCCAGTGGAGGAGCCATCAAGCCCTGACGACCACCGAAAAATTCCGTATGACCGATGACATGCATAATAGCCAGGCCAAACGCCAGCGTGGCAATAGTGAGATATGGTCCTTCCAACCTCAGTGCCGGCAAGCCCAAAATGAAGCCAAAAAAAGCCGCGATGAAAGCGGCGGCGATAATGGCGATAAAAAAAGGTATCTGCAAGTTGGTCATCAGCAGAACGGTGGCATAAGCACCGATGGCAAAAAATCCCGCGTGTCCCAAGGAAATCTGCCCGGTAGAGCCAACCAGAATATTCAGGCCTACCGAGACAATGACATATACCATGATGAGATTCAGCAGATACAGCGCGTAGTCTGACATATATAGAGGAAAGGTAAAAAGAACCAAGAGAAAAACTATTGTCCAGAAAAGAATCACGCCGCTTTTGAAAAGTTCAATATCCTCATAATACGACCGCTTCATGTCCATAGGATTGCAGTGCTCCTCTTAATCGGAAGATAACAAATCTGATATTATATACCAGTTTCATTTTATATTATACTAAAGATACAACCTGTCAGTCAAGAAAAAAAACTCGCCGGAAAATAAAATGGACGTTTAGTTCAATATTATTCAGGCTAAAGGCCAGATGATTTTGCTCCGCAAGTATAAAAAAGACTGACTTGGATGATAAATTTTTTCTTTATCACTCAAGCCAGCCTGTCAAATAAAAAAAAGGCTCTAGACTAGATGAGCGAGTTATTTTTCATCAGTTTTAGTATAAGTTGGTAGATATTATGTTTCCGGTAATTGAACCGGAACTCACACTCTTTGAGATGAAAATAAAAGGTTGCTTTAGGGA
>Ga0255343_1001409_pt1 | contig 32125 bp, 31 predicted proteins | sample wastewater_treat_4_FD_192413 | JGI IMG/M metagenome (GOLD analysis project Ga0255343, IMG submission 192413) | Wastewater microbial communities from Lulu Island WWTP, Vancouver, Canada - plant16 | ecosystem: Engineered > WWTP > Wastewater > Unclassified | place: Canada: Vancouver, British... | reverse complement strand
AGCGGGGTTAATGTTTAATTACTCTATTAAGAAATCTGCCTGGAGTAAGTTAAACTTGAGTAAGTTAAATTACTTATTTAACTTATTTGAGCTCAACTACACAGCCAGCTTCTTCTAAAGCTTTTTTAGCGGCCTCAGCGTCTTCCTTCTTGGCACCTTCCAAAACTGTTTTGGGAGCTGATTCCACGAAGGTCTTAGCATCACCTAAACCGAGATCTGGTTTGAGGGTGCGCACGGCTTTGATAGCAGCAATTTTGTTGTTGCCAGCTTCTTTGAGAATGACGTCAAATTCGTCTTTTTCCTCAACAGCGGGAGCGGCAGCAGCGGCTGGGCCGGCGGCCATCATCATCGGAGCAGCGGCACTAACACCGAACTCTTCTTCGAGGGCGCTGACCAGTTCCGAAACTTCCATTAGGGAAAGTTCTTTGACTGCATCAACTAGTTTTTGCACTTTGGCGCTCAATTTTTTTGCTTCTTCTGCCATTGTGATCCTTTCTGTTAATTAGTGGTTTGACTAATTATTAATAATTTTTAATTTTTTTACTCTTTTTTATCGGCAATTGCCTTGAGAACATAGACTAAATCTTTAGTCTTAGCAGTTAAGGTGTTGACTAACCCTTGACCTGGGCTCTTGAGTCTTTGAATCAACATCACCACCAATTCACTCTTACTTGGCAATTTGCTTAAAGCTTCGACTTCAGCAACAGATAAAACTTTATCTTCCATGAAGCCTTGTTTAATGCTTAATTTGTCTTGATTTTTGTGAAAATCAAAAAGGACTTTTAAACCAGCAATTGCGTCTTCATAGGAGAAGACAATAGCGTTCATGCCAGTTAATGATTCACTAACTTTGCCTTTGCCCAAAGCAATATCAATCAAAGTATTTTTAGTCACAAACATTTCGCCACCAGCTTTTCTGAGAGCGTTGCGTAAAGTTGTTAAATCATTGACACTAGTCCCAGCATAATCAACGATTACCAAAGATTTGGCACGATCAATTTTGTCTTGAATGATTTTGACTTGTTCGATATTGTCTTGACTTGGCATAAATCCTTTTTGTCGCTTTTTGTAATAACAATTAAAACTAGTGGTTAGCCAAAAACTGGAGAAAGGGGAAAAACATGATGCTTTTGCTTCCTCGGTGTGATGATTAAGCCTGGTGGCCCACACTGTCTTTGGACAACAGAGCGATTATAACAGAGAATAGTTGGCTGACAAGGCGCATTTACAAGCAATAAACTATCAGTCATAATGCGACCTGATGAGCAAACAAATTGTAATGGTTAAAAAATTTCTAATCCTGGTAATTTTGTTATGTTTCCTAACTTCGAGTTTAATTTTCAGTCGGCCAGTTTCGGCCAATAGTTATGCAATTGATCGAGCAGCAATTGAAATTTTTTTGCAGAATGATGGTTCAGCCAAAGTGATTGAGCAGCGGGTTTTTAATTTTCAAGGAGATTACCGTTTTGTTTATCACAAAATTTTTTATCAAAATGATCAAACTTTGTCTGCTGTTGGGCGAAGCGAGCCATATTTATTAAACAATTTTGCACTGTGTGAGGTCGATCAAAGTAGTGGGGCAGATCAATATAATTGCTACGAGCTTTTAGAGCAGGATCAGGTTAATTTGACTGAACCACGCCACAATCCCGACAATACTTTTTATGTCGAACAACGCGCTAAAGAATATTTTGTGCAATGGCACTATCAGGCTATCAATGAAAAAAAGATTTTTGAACTGCGCTATGAAGTGGAGAATTTACTGACTCAACAAGGCGATGTTGCTGAATTGTATTGGCAGTTTGTGGGCGATGCTTGGGAAGTAGCGCATGGAGCTATTGATATTACAGTCTGGTTACCAACTAATTATTTAGCTTCACAACTAAGAGATGTTCAAGCCTGGGGTCATGGTCCTTTGGCAGGTACAGTCAGGATTGATGCTTTGCCCGGTGATAATGGTTTATATGGGGTTCACTTTGAAGCACCTGCCTTGCCGATGAACCAGTTCTTAGAAGGTCGAGTGATTTTTCCTCTGGAAGCTTTACTAGAGACACAAGCTTTGCCCATTGGCAAATTAAACAGAGAGAAGATTATTGAACAAGAACAAGCCTATATTGCCGAGACTGCAGCTAAGTTAAAGAGAGAAGAAACAATTGCTAAGGTTTTTTTTGCTGGTGCTTTATTGTTGAGTATCTTGGAACTGGTTTGGTTTGTTCAAAGTTTAATCAAGCATTTAAAATTGGCTAAAGAAGAGCGCCTCACAGCTTTACCTGGAGTGTGGGAGCCACCTAGCGATTTAGAACCGGCTTTGGTTTATCAACTGTTGTATAAGACGAAAAAACTCAATCCGGCAGTTTTTACTGCCACTGTTTTGTCGCTAGTGCATAAAAAAGTGTGCCGTATTGTCCGTAGCGAGCAAAAAGAAGGTTTTATTGTCAAGGATTATCGTTACTTTCTCGAACCCACTGATAAAGTAGGGCAAGTGAAGTTGTCAGAAGTTGAAGAAAAGGTCTTTGAATTTTTATTTAAAGTGGTTGGTGGATCTTATATTCGTTATTATCACCAGGCTAGCGGTAAGTGGATTTATGAAAAAGAGTTCAATCAATTATGGCGCAAGGCCAATCCCAAAGGTTATCACGAAGATTTAGTTAAAGCCAAAAAACAAACTCGGCAGAATTTGGCTTTAAGAGATATTGGCAAATATACCAAAAAATATGCCAGCACTAGTTATCTCTTTTTCAAAAGTTTAGAAAAAATAGCTTATAGTGCTAATTTAGCCAAGGGTAATTTTAATCAAGAAGCACACCGTTATGCTAGTGGTTTAAGTAATTTAAAATTATTTATTTCTCCTTTGATTAGTTTATTTTTAATTATTTTTCAAGCAAATTTTTCAGCAGCGGCCCAGTCGAAAATAACTGAAACTTGGTTGAGTGCTTCTTTACCTTTTATTTTTGCCAATGTTGTAATCGGTACCAGTGCCGCAGTAGTGATGATAATTTTGCAATACGGTAGTGAAAAAAGAAGTAAAAAGGGGCATATAGAAGCCGAACAATGGTTGTCTTTTAAAAAGCATTTACAGGATTATAAAAAGACTAAAAACTATGCGATTGATTCAATAATTCTTTGGGAAAAATATTTGGTTTATGGCACTTTATTTGGAGTATCGATGAAGGCTCTTTCTCAATTACCGGTCAAATTTGAAGATTGGTCGCCAACTGATCGGCAACTGCTAGTCAGCTATTGGGGAATGTCGAGCGTCAACCTCAGTCAATCAGCAGTAGCAGATCTGAGTAATTTTAATTTGGGCAGTATTACTCATTCCCTAAATTCATTGGGCAGTGCTTTTAACACGATTAGCAGTGGCGCATCTCGTAGTTATGGTGCTAGTGGTGGCGGTTCAAGTGGCGGCTTTTCTGGCGGTGGTGGTGGCGGAGGTGGCGGTGGCGGTGGTGGTGCCGGTTGATTTTTTAAGAGAGCAAACTTTCGTGTTATAATGATCAGCAATGTTAAACATTATCTTCACTACCAGCACTACTACTAGCCCCTAGCGGGTTGTTGTGTGCTGGAGTTTAAGATAATTGACCACAAACGCAGACCCGCAAACAAGGCGGGTTTTTTATTGGCAATTATCTAAAAAATTCATTAAAATAAGAAAGAGACACGGAAGGATTTATGAATCAAGAAGAAAAATTATTTGCCCTACGTCATAGTGCTGAACACGTATTGACGCTGGCTATGGAGCGACTTTATGCGCCCAATAAAAAAAATCAAGGCAAAATTAAAACTGCCAGTGGAGAATACAAGTTAACTAAACCAGCGATTGTGAAGGCTATGGGGCCAGCCATTGATGATGGTTTTTATTTTGATTTTGATTTATCCCAAGAAGCAGCAGCAGCAGGGTTTCGCCTGGTTGAAGCCGACTTAGCTAAAATTGAAAAAGAAATGGGCAAGCTCATTGCGCAAAATTTGCTCATGCAGCGGCTGGAAGTGCCAATCGATTTAGCTCGGGCGATTTTTCGTGACAATCCCTACAAACAAGAATTACTTGATGGTTTAGCTGAACTGGATGCTCAAAAAAACAAGATTGATTCAGCTTCGTTGCGTTTGGATGTCGAGCGACAACAGGTTGAGCCTGGTATAGTGAGCATTTATCTTACTGGCAAGCCCGAGCAGATTCAGGCTGATGTCCAACTACTGGAGGGTTTAAAGTCAAATAGATTAGCAGATGCCCAAAGTCAAATCGATTTGCAAAGTTTTGTTGATTTATGCAAGGGTCCCCACGTTGACCAAATTGGCGAAATTAAAGCCTTCAAATTGTTAAGCATTGCTGGTGCCTATTGGCGGGGAAGTGAAGCCAACAAAATGCTCACGCGTATCTATGGGACTGCTTTTGCCAGTCAAGCCGAATTGGCTAAATTTTTGAGCAATCGGCAACTGGCGCTGGAGCGCAATCATCGCAAAATTGGCAAGGAAATGGGTTTGTTTGCTATCATCAACGAGATTGGACAAGGACTGCCTGTGTGGTTGCCTAACGGTTACGCCATGCGCCGCGCAATCGAAGATTATATGATTCGTTTTGAGCGCAGTTTCGGTTACACGCACGTGCTGACTCCTCATATTCAGCGTAAAGAATTATTTGAAAGATCAGGACATTTAGGATTTTATGATGAAAGTATGTACCCACCTTTAACGTACCGAGAAGAGGATGATGATTCGGTGGCGGATGAGGTTTATTATCTAAAACCAATGAACTGTCCAGCAGCGATGATGATCTACAAATTACAACCTCACAGTTATCGTGAGCTGCCCATGAAAATTGGTGAATTCGGTACGGTTTATCGTCGGGAAAAATCTGGCGAGTTGCATGGTCTGCAAAGAGTGCGGGGCTTTACGCAAAATGATGCGCATATCTTTTGTACTGCCGAGCAACTTAAGGGTCAATTTTTGGAAGTGATGAAGATGTTAGAAATCTTTTATCGAGCAGTCGGGTTTGATAATTACAAATTTCGTTTATCCATTTCTGATCCTGATGATAAAAAATTTCAAGTTTGCGGTTCACCGGCTGAGTGGCAGAAAGCCGAGAATACCATGCGCGACATTCTTAATGAGGCTGGCGTAGAGTATGAAGAAGTCAAAGGTGACGCTGCTTTTTACGGTCCGAAGTTAGATGTGCAAGCAATTAATGTTTTTGGTAAAGAAGATAGTATTTCGACGATTCAAGTAGATTTTAATTTACCAGAACGTTTTGATGTTAGTTACATCGATGAAAATGGTGAAAAGCAACGGCCTTTTATTATCCACCGGGCTTTAATTGGGTCTTTCGAGCGCTTTTTTGCTTTCTTAATCGAATATCACGGTGGAGATTTTCCCTTATGGTTTGCGCCAGTACAAGCTAGATTATTGCCCATTGCTGATCGGCATCTAGATTATGCGCACTCGGTAATGGAGAAACTTTTGGCAGCTGGGGTCAGAGTAGAACTTGATGATCGCTCAGAGCGGCTGCAAGCCAAAATTCGTCAAGCTGAAGCAGATCGAGTGCCACTAATGTTAATTATTGGCGATCAGGAAGTAGAGAATAAGGAATTGAGTTTGCGTACTCGTGGGCGCGCTCAAGGTTTACTAAAAGAGGGGGCAATCGGCTTGGAAGAAATTATCAAGATAGCGACAGCCCTACCAGCGTTAAGATAACTAGCGCTAAGCTAACCGGTGAGGCTAATTGGTGCTAAGCTAAAGTAAAAATAAACCCAGCCATATCATAGGCTGGGTTTATTTGATTATGACTAAATGGTGACCTATTTGTTTTCTTCTAGCTGGTGATTCACTCTGATGGCCGGACCCATTGATGGGGTAATCACTAATTTAACAATTTTGTTTTTCAAAGCCCGAATAATGGCCAGTAGGTTTTCTTCCAGTGTTTTATCTTCCATGCTGACTTTACCAATCACTAAATGCATTAGTGGGGCTTTATTCTCGGTTTTAAGAGTGAAAGTTCCAGCCTCAAGCTCTTTCTTTTTTAACTCTGGTTTGGGAGTTAAAGTGCCATTTTTGGGGTTAGGCATCAAACCTTTTGGTCCCAAAATTTTAGCTAATTTAGCCAATTTGGGCATCAATTCTGGTGCAGCTAAAAGCACGTCAAAATCGATATTACCTTTTTCAACCTCAGCTAACACTTGATCGTCAGCAATGACGACTTTAACGCTTTTGCCCGTACTATGAGGTAGGGTGAGATTCACACTAGTGCCGACTTCTTTCACTACAATATGAACTTCGACCGAAGCATCAAATTTGGCGTAGGAAAACTTTTTAACTAAAGCAATGGCCTGAGCTGGATCATAAGCTTTGGTTTTATCTAATTGAGCGCGAACGGCTTGATATTTTTTGCCACGAATTTTTTTAGATTTCTTTGGTACAACAGGCTTTTTTTCGTCAGTAGCCTCTTTTTCAGCCCCCGCCTCTTTTTTAGCCTTGGCCTCTTTTTCAGTCTCAGCCTCTTTTTTGACATCACTCTCAGTTTGAGTCATGTCGACATTTTTTTTGCTTCCCATAATTCCTTTCTGTTAGCGTGGTGCAAACGACTGGGGTAAAGCTTAAGTCTGCCACACTAATACTTATTTATTTTTTTAATTTTTTAATCGACAATATCTACACCCATGCTTTGGGCAGCACCGATAACTGTACGCATAGCTGCTTCAATATCTGTGGTATTCAGATCAGCCAGCTTTTCTTCAGCGATTTCTCTAACTTGGGCTTTTGTTAATTTGCCTTTGTTTTCTCGGCCAGCCAAAGCGCTGCCTTTTTTCAGTTTAATTTTTTGCTTAATTAAATCTGAAACTGGAGGCAGTTTTAGCACAAAGCTAAAAGAACGATCTTCGTAAACCGTTACCTCGGCTGGAATGATTTGGCCACGCTTGTCGGCACTTTGATCATTGTATTGCTTGATAAAATCCATCATGTTAATACCAGCTTGACCTAAAATTGGACCAACTGGGGGAGCAGGCGTAGCATTGCCTGCTGGTAAGTTTAACTTGAGGACTTGTTTGACTTTTTTTGCCATGACTTTCTTTCTTCTAAACTTTCTTGACTTGTAAGAAATCTAATTCGACCGGAGTTTCCCGACCAAAAATATTAATTAACACGGTAACTTTACCACGTTCTTCATCGATATTATCGACAGTGCCCAAGAAATCATTAAATGGTCCATCGGTAATACGGACCGCCTCGCCATCGACAAAGTCAGCCTTGTATTGAGTATCACTTTGTTCAGCATATTTCATAATTGCTTCAACCTCACTCTTGGGCAGTGGGGTAGGGCGACTACTCATACCAACAAAACCAGTGACTCCTTCAGTGGTCCGAATGGCTAACCAGGCGTTGTCTGTCATTTCCATTTCCACCAAAATGTAACCGGGAAAAATCTTTTCGCTAACAGTGCGCCGCTGACCACGTCTAATTTGAATTTTATCTTGAGTAGGAATAAAAACTCGTAAGATTTTATCCAATAAGTGTAAAGTTTCGGTTCGTTGGCGTAAGGCTTCGGCCACTTTTTTTTCGTGACCAGAATAAACGTGAACTACATACCACCGCGCTTTTTTGTTAGTTTCTTGGCTAATGACAATTAAATTATCCTCAATTTTTTGTTTGGTTTTGCTTGTCTCTTGTGCGTCTGTTTGTTGCTCAGCTTTGGCTTGCTTTTTAACTTCTTGATCAGCTACAACTGGAGCGTCCTGAGTTTGGTCAACTTTTTTGGACTTTGCAGTAGTTTTTTTTGCTGTTTTAGTTGTATTTTTGCTGTCTTGACGCTTTGCCATAAATGCCTTTTATCTTGCTTTTTTTTGCGAGCGATTATTATACCAGATTAAACAAAAAGTGCTATGAGTTCTTGTAGGATAAAATCAAAAAAGCCAATGTAGAGAGCTAATAAAAGACTGACCACCACCACTAAAATACTTAAATTTTTGGTCGTTTTTTTGTCAGGCCAGGTGGTTTTTCCTAGTTCGGTTTTGACTTCCAGTAAATATTTTTTAATTGCTTGCAACATAGATTGGCATTTTATCACAGATCAAGCTCTTTATTTTCTGGAATTGTCACCTCTTCTGCGACCTCTTTTTGATTGTCTGTATTTTGACTGTTTGGTTTGCTTGGTTTGGCTTGAGCTTGACGAGGATTATGGCTTAAACCTAAGAAAATAAAGACGACGGCGATAATAATTAATAAGCCAGCTAAAGCCAAATATTGCCAATTAAATTTATTAAAAAAGTCTTGGAGAGTGGCCGAAAGATTAGCGAACATAGCTGGCGAGCTAGCTTCAGGCTCAGTTGATGCAGTTTCTTCCGCAGACGTTGGTTCAGTATCGGTTGTTTCTCCAAGCCCACCTGAGTCAGTGGCAAGATTATCTACTGTTTCTTGAGTGGGTAAGGGGATGGGAGTATTGCTTGGTAGTGGTTGATCAATGATTGGTGGCTGATCATCAATCACGCCCCCTTTTTGTTCTATTGGTTCACTGTCATCTACTACAGTTGCTGCTTCACAAGTCGGACTCTCTGGATTGCTAGCCAAACGACAGCGACCCTGATAACAGCGATAATCTGCCATACAATCACGATTGGTATTGCAGCCATGATTGCAAGCATAGGTGGTCAAATCATACACTTCACTAGGCAAGAAAGGACCTTGAATAATTACGTTTGTGTCGGCAACTTGAGTGCTGACTCCAGCCACGCTCCCCAAACGGTTTTGCTTGCTCATGAGCTTTTCGTCAAAACACCAGGGATTTTCAGGATTACTTTCTAAAACACAGCGCCCATCAATGCAACTCAAACCATTTTGGCAATTTGAACCTTGATTGGTTTGGATACAAGCCTCTTGACAATCGAGTCGAGCACTTTGTTCTTGATTACAATAATTTAGGTAAAGTTTGGGGCCATAAACAAATTCTTCAGTCTGATCATTGTAGAGTCGAAAATAATAGTTTTGGTCAGCCTGAAAATTAAGGATTTGTCCCCGCACATCTTGAGAAAAGCCAGTCAATCCTTTTAAATCAATGATGGCATAATTACCAATTGCCCCAGCCGTTTTAGTCGATTTTTGGTAAAAACTATTGAAGCGATGATCGAGACTGACATCCAACCAATCAAAACCAGGATATAGCTCTGTATTCCACACTAAATAAAAATTTTCTCCTTGACTATGATTGCTTAAACAGCTGGCAAAATAATGAAGAGCCAAATCTTTTGTCTCAGCCAGACTGGAATTGCTTTCTGGATTGTCAGGACATTGACGGCTGAGTGTTTCTAGTGTCTCGGTTTGATGCCAGTGGCAGTTGAGTGGCGCTACTTCATATTGACGTGTTTGCCAGAAATTTTCACACTCAGTCCAGTCACCATAAACATAGTGACATTGAGCAAAATCGATACCATTATTACTGACATAATAGTCAAATTGAGTTGCGCTGGGGTTTTGCAAAATATTTTGACCAGTGCCATGTTCGTTAACTTGGCTTGCGGGAGTTAGTTCCAAAGTAATGGCACCTTCTTTTTGGGGAATAAACTCTAGATTGGCAATCGAAGTGGACACATTGTGGCTAGTGAACGGTTCATTAATCTGGTGAGTAATAAGTAACAAGGTAATCAGGAAACAGTCTTGTTGTGGATCACAAGTTATTTCCTGAACATCAGTTTGCACTAACTTTAAAACTTGATCATTGGATGCGGTGATTTGTAAATCTGAGGCTGTCAATAAACCTTGATCAGCTTTAATTTGTAAGCCAAGCTCAAGAGCGTCAACGTAGTGGTTGTAAGTATTAATTTGCAACTCAATCCGACTAGGTTCTTGTACTTTAAAGAAGCTTTGGGCAAAGGGGTAGGTATCAAAATCAACGCGTTTGCTCACTTCCAGAGCTTGTTTACGAATATCCAAATTTTCATCAACGGATTGTAAGAAAATTAAACCAAAGAGGGTGGCGCTCAAGATAAAAATGATTACTAACACGCCTAATACAAAAAAAAAGTAGGACCAAAACGGTTTTTTTCTAGATTTTTGTAAGTAATTTTCTTCCATTATTGTTCGTTTCTTCTATTTTTCGTTGCTAATACTAGTCAATTATTCTTGAGTGTCTTCGGTTTTTGCTGAGCTAATAATGTGGGCTAAAATAGCATAATCTTTGGTATCCACGCGACCATCTTGATTGAGATCGGCCTTTAGACTGTCGCTATCAATGCTCAAAAAAGAACTTTGCATGATCTCAGTATCGGTTTGATTAATTTGACCATCTTGATTGAGATCGGCCTTTTTTAATAAATCCTCAGTAATATTTAACTGATTAAGTTTTGCCATTTCCGCCGTTTGTAAATCTTGGATAGCTTGCCAACGCAGCTGTTGCTGTCGGCGGAAATAATGCTGACAAGTGAGCCCGCCCAAAAAGGCAACTAGAAATAAGAGGAAGATAATGGCTGGCCAATCCATGCGTTGAATGAACTCAGGATATGACCTAGTTTTTTTAGTCATTAACTAAGCATACTAAACTTGATGGGGAAAGGTCAAGCGCTATGGGGATTTTTACTAGTAAATATGTTATACTCGTTGGCGTTATGACCAAAAAAAAAGTGAGAAAAGCGATTATTGCCGACGCTGGTTTTGCCAGTCGTTATTTACCCATCACTAAGACTTTACCTAAAGCGATGTTGCCCCTGGGTAACCGCCCGATTATGCAATTTGTGATTGAAGAGTGTGTGGAAGCAGAGATTGACGAAATTATTGTGGTGGCTACTCCTGAGGGTAAGCCAATTTATGAGGATTACTTCAATAACAGTGTCAATCGTATTCGCAAACAATTAGCTGCTCAAGGCAAGGAAAGTCGTTATGTCCCGGTGCAGGAAGTACTGAATTTTCCCAAAATTGTGGTAATTACTCAAGACTCAAGTTTGCCTTATGGTAATGGTTCACCTTTTGCCAGTGCTAAGAACTACGTAGATACCGAAGAGGCATTTTTGGCCTTTTACAGTGATGATGTGATTTTTGGTAAGCCAGGTGATGCCAAAACTCTGATTGAAGCCTATCATCGTTCTCCAGACGCTGATGCGATCATTATGGTGAAAGAAGTTCCAGAAGAAGAAATTACTAAATATGCTGCTGTCTCTCTAAAAAATGGACAATATCGGGAAGATCAAGAAAACATTTTAGCAGACATTATTGAAAAACCAGATCCAGCTCAAGCACCAACCCATCTAGCATCTTATGGTCGATATTTATTAACTCCCAAAATTTTTAAATTTTTGTCGCCACAAAACGTTGGCAAAGATGAGGAATTATGGACAGCCGATGCCATTGGTAAACTTAACCAAAGCGGGGGCAAAGTCTTAGTCCAAAAATCTCGGGGAGAATGGATGACCACTGGTGATCCAGAAAATTATTTTAAAGCCCACTTAAAGTTCGTGATTAATCATGAAAAATATGGTCCAAAAGTAGCCAGTTGGTTGAAAGAATTTAGTAAAGAATAGCTTCTAACAAGCTAATATTCCATTCTAGCAAATTTTTGCTATTTACAACAGCTGTTCTTTTGTGGTTAGTCTTTCTAGAATGGAAATGTACCTTAAAACTCCACCTTCTTTTGCAGGAAGCTATAGCATTTTTTTCCTCAACAGCTTTTCTATGGGCTGAGAGGTTGTAAAATTTCTCCGTGGAGAAATTTTCGCCTTGCCCACCTGGTTCACCAGGGGAAAGACGCTGGTTTCCTGCGAAAGGGGGTGGATTTTGTGGTTTTTTTGGTTTTGCGTTACTCTTTTTGGTCAATCTTATTGCTGACGCTATTATTTGTAACAGAGATGGACTGTTTTTTTTGAGTTTTTTCAATATAATAGTGAGGCATTGTTTGGCTAAGTCTTAGCCTTTGTAGCTCAGTTGGTAGAGCGCAGTCTTGGTAAGACTGAGGTCTCGGGTCCGATCCCCGACAAAGGCTCATGATTTCGGCTAAATTAAACAAAGTGAGCAAAAACGTGTAACTTAACAGCAATTTGCGCCAGGATACTCAAGTGGTCAACGAGGGCAGTCTGTAAAACTGCTGGCTTAGCCTACGTAGGTTCGAATCCTGCTCCTGGCACCGTCGCCCCCCTAGCTCAATTGGTTAGAGCACCTGTTTTGTAAACAGGAGGTTCAGGGTTCAAGTCCCTGGGGTGGCTCAGTTTTTATGCTAACTTTTTTACTCAAAGATCTCGTCTTATATATCAGTGAGCGTAATGATGGGGATTTCCGGCAAACGCAGCATATCAGAGAATTTTTGCAGGCTCAGCCCGCAATTGGAGAAGAGAATTTTCATTTACTACATCTGCAACTGGAAAATAAGCAGCAATCCATTGTTTTGACCAACAGCGAACTTTTCAGTAAGCAAACAACGCAAAGTTTTGTTGGTGACGCTATTTTAACTAATTACAAAAAGGGGGAAAGAGAGACTAATCAAACCCTAATCAGTATGGTAGTTGGGGACTGTTTTCCGTTGATATTTTTTGATCAAAAAAGCAAAAATATTGCGATGATACATGCTGGTTGGGAGCCACTAGATTTAGGAATTCTTGATCGGGTTTGGCAACAAATGACCAGTTTATGGGGAGTAAAAACCAAAAATATTTGGGCTTTTTTGGGGCCAGGAATTAGAGCTCAATCTTATTGTGTAGCGAGTGAACCGCGTCAAAGTCAGCGTCCAGAATGGCAACAATTCATTAAAAAGATTAGTTTTAGTCAAAAAGCCAAAGGCCAACAGCAAAACCTTGACAAAGGCCAACAGCCAAACAGAGCCAAAGATTTGCACCCAAATGAAGAGAAGGAAGTTTGGCAAATTGATTTACCAGGGTTTATTAAAGACTTTTTAACCAGGAAAGGCTTACCTCAAGAACAATTGTTTGATAGCCAGCTGGATACTTACCAGTTGCCAGACCAATTTTTTTCTCATCGACGCAGTCAAGAACAATTAGCTAAAGGGGAAAAACCATTGGCTCAGGCAAACGACGGTCGCTTTTTGGTGGCTTGCCAACTATCTTTGCCAATATCTGCATCTAAGAATTTTTTACTTACTTAAGTAATTTTCACTTCTTAATCTTTTGTGTTAAAATACTCCCTTGTTATCGCAAAAATCTTAAGATAAAAAGGAAAACATGGCAAAAACAAAAAAAGGTCCCCGACAGCCAATTGGTCTTCAATGTACGGTGTGTAAGGCTTTTGGTTACGTTAGCAGCTATAATAAAAATAACGAATTACTCAAAAAGCAAACTAGCGGTGAGAACACTTTCCCTCTCAATAAATACTGCAAAAAATGTCAAAAGAGAACTCCTCATCGTTTGATGAAAAAACTCAAGTAATCAATTGTTCCAACTGTGGTTTAGTAGTCCTGTTTATTAAAGACTTTTAGTAAGTTTTTATTTTTACCGTCTTCAAAGAAAAAATGCTTCAGCAGACCTAGGTCTTTGAGGTGATTAGGATTGTGTTTGTCATAGTGAATAGAGAAAATGTCTTGACCTTTGATGCGATCATAAGCTAAGTGAATGTGGCCAAGGCGCAAAGATTTTTTGTGATTGCCACTAGTAACAATCAATCTTGATAAAATTTGTCGAGGTTTAAGATTTTTCAATAATTTTTTGTTTTGTTGATAAATTTGAGCAAATGGACCAGTATTGAGCCAATTGCCAATCTCCACATTAAATACCCCCCGAGGGTATTTCTGACGCAAGTAAATTGAAAGCAAGAGTGATCTTTGCGTTTGAAAATCAGCTAGTTGCCAAAACTTTTGAAAGAAGACTTCTTTTCTCAATTTTATTAATTCTTGTTGTAGAGCTTGCTCGAGAAATTGATTGCAGTCGGCCACCCTGTCTAGAGGCAAATCCAGAGGTATAACCCCTTTCCATTTCTTTTTAGGAAATTGACGACAAGTAATTAATTGGTAGCTCTGTTGTTGCTCGTCAAAACAACAGTAATAGCGAGTTAAAGTCATAACTATTTGATAGCTTGGAGAATATTATTTGCCCCTTGATAAAAGATTTTGGGTAGTTTTTGGGTGTTGATCATTGCTTGAGTAATCCAACTGTCATGATCGGTAACAGGACTATCGAGTTGGGGAATGGGACGAACACTGCTAGTAAGAACTTCGCTTTGTTGACTCCTAACAGACTGTTTTTGACTGAGGCGAAGAATTTGCTCGACAATCTGCTCCACATCAGCTTTTTGGCTAATGCCATATTGTTCAAAAACAGCGCGCACATTATGTTCCCATTCACCCCATTCTTTTAGCGTTAATAGGGCTGATCCAGAGAGGGCGGCGTCGTAGGCCATATCTCCAGACGGTTTACTAATAAACACATCAGCCCAAGGGAAACCATAACGAATCAGCAACTCATTGGCATCGATGATCTGGGGATGATAAATAATGTGAAATTTAATCTGACTTTGTGGCTGACGGTGGGCGCGGTTTAACCAGCCGGCTTGGGTAAAATCAGCGGGGTCGTGAGGACTGATTAAATGGTATTTAATATGATGTTTTTTAGCTAATGTTACTGCCATTTGTTGGTGATCAGCGTGAGTGCCAGCGTAATACATGATTTCAATTTTTGGCAAGTCTGTTGCGACATGGTTGAGTAACGGAAGAAGTTGATCGAGAATTTTTTTAATCTCTTGCTTATTGGTGCCGAGTCCGCCGGTAGTAATGAGAATTCTAAGAGGTCGCTCATTGGTCCAGGGTTTTTTTGACTGAGCGGCGGCGAGCGTGCGGGGATCAACTGGGGGGCCGGTAACAATCACTTTGTCTTGGATTTGCTCGGCGGGGATTTTAATCTGCTCCGCCGCCGCCACTGAGAAAAAATCCTCTTTAGTTTTTTCATCAAAAACCATAAAGCGGATATTAGCTTGATCAGCATTCTGAACGTACTCGCTTCTGACATGAGGATCAGTGATCATTTGTAAAACTTGCTTACCATTTGCGGCTAGAATATTGCCAGTAGCGATATGAAAAGAGAGAATTGGCCGATCTAGATTTTGGGTTAAAAATTTGGTTGCTGGTTCAATATTTTCTAGAATTGGTAATTTTGACCGACCAAAGCGATCAACCACATCTTTTAGAATCTTGAGCAACGGTTGTCGGGCGACAGTTCGACCAATGGTGTCGGTCAGTATGACTTGTTTCCAGTCACTTTTTTTAATGTGGTTAGTCGGATCTACTAACCAGGCTTTTTTAGCATCAATTTTTTTACCCCAAGCAGCAACTGCCACCGCTAATGCCATTGAGTAGTGTGCTCGAGAAAAAACGATATCTTGAATTTGATCATTTTCTGGTTCACCATGAAAACCTTTAAGATCTTCTTTGAATGAAGCGGAAACGGTGATAATTGGCACCTTAGTATTTTCTAGTAATTTTTTGTCTTGGTAGAGAAGAGCAAAGGCTTGTTCCTGCATATGATTAGCCTAGCAGTTTTTTGGAGGCTGCGCTAGAGTGGTTTTTTAGTGCTAATTGTTAATCAATGAGAAGTTTGAATGTAGCATTTGGGTGCAGGTTTTGGGTTTTTTATAGCCCTTTATGATAAAATACCTACAAGGCTTAACTTTTATTAAATTTCTTAAGTCATTATTAAAAAGTAATTATTAAATCTACATGGCGACAATAGAAACCAATCACAATTTTAAAGAAGATTCGGAAGCTGAAGATCAGCAACATAAAGCTCCGGATACTAGTGGGAGTTCCATTACTCATTGGTCAGTAGAAGCCGGAGAAGTAAAAGATGGAGTCGAAGCTGATCTAATCAAAATTGCTACCGAAAATTTAGCTGAAGATGCAGTAACTAAAGTGACCGGCTTACGTTTTTTGGAAGAAAACGATCTACCAAGATACCAAAAAGTAATGGTGAATTTAAAAAGCTTTTTACACAATCCACAGCGCGTTTTTGCCAAATTGCCCAGTGCAAGTGGCCTTTATTACTGCTCGATTGTCAATTTGACGACTGGAGAAAGAGTATTCGGTTTAGACCAAGACCAAGAAGCAGTGAAAAAATTTATTAGAGAAAAATTAAAAAATGAAGAAATCAGCCCTGATTCGCAATTGATTTTATCTGAATATTGGCGCAATTATTATGGAGGCAATTTAGTAATCAATGAGCGGGGCAAAATTTTTGCTGAATTAGTTGAAGGCAAGCATGCTAAGTTGGATAAAGGTGAAGGACAGATTTTTCTGGGTGCGAAAACTAGTGACTACAGTGAAACTTTACAGTTTAGCGAAAAGCAAGAAATGAGCGATGAACTTAAAACGCAATTGCGCCGAGCCATTATTAAAGCCATTGAATTAATACCTAAACACTTAGTGCCCCTCAGCGATAACCCTACAAGAAGATTTAAAGATGCAGTGGTTGATGAAGCTGGTGAAGCCGCTGTATCTGTGCCCGTAGCTGGTTATTTTGAATTCATTCTAACTAAAAAAGACCCACAGATGGATAATTTTGAAGTTATTTTTATCGATGCCCGGACTGGTGATGCAGCTAAGAAATATCAATTGTTGGAGTAGTGAAATAGTAAGCAGTTTGGCGCAAAATATTTTCACTAAAGTACCTAATTAACTGCTATAATAACTGTTATTAACAAGGGGCGGTAGTTCAACGGTAGAATCGAGGTCTCCAAAACCTTTGATGAGGGTTCGATTCCTTCCCGCCCTGCAAAGTAGAAATTACTTCATCTATTGCTCCAGTTTGTTCGTATAAATCAATACTTTTTTTAGGTTCGAACCCCTTAAGTTTTAAATCAGACAGTTTCTGATTAGTTCTTTTAATGAATAACCAAGGATATTCTTGATTTATGGTGATTTTTTTATCTTTTAGAATTAAGTTCGAGCCTAATTGGCGAATTATTTCTGTTTTCTTTTTAAAATTTCCAAATTGAAACTCTGATTTAGCTATCCTCGCAAAATTAAATTTATTTTCTGCTTCTTTCATAAACATGTCAGCTTGTTGATTGATGTCGGCAAGTTTTTCTTCGTTTTCTTTTTGTTCTTTCTTAAGTTTGTCTCGATTGATCTTATATTCTTCTGGGCTAATTAGTTCATGTTTACTATTAGCTGGAGAAGTATATTCAATGAATAGTGAATCAATTTTAGCTTGAGTATTGTTAACAATACTCTGGAGATTATTTCTAATTTGTTTTTTGGAATTTATTTCTTCTTCACTAATCTTTTTTAACTGTTTTAAGATCCAAGTTTCAGTTTTAGGAGCAATTTCAATTTCGGATAAAAATTCAAACAATTGTTTTTCAAGTTCTTCAATTTTTATAGATTTTTGTTGGCATTTAATATTTTTTCTTTTCTTAGTACATCTGGCATAAATGTAATGTAATTGAGTTGGATTATTCATTTTAGCTATAGGCGTATGACAATTTATACATTCCTTTTGATTCTTTGAAGAAAATTTTGTTTTACATTCTGAACAAATGGTTTGATATTTTTCATCCAGGCAAACAGCACAACCACATTCACCACAATAAATCATGCCACGATAGGGAAGATTTAAGTTTTTAGGTCTAGATTTGCCTTTATTTGCCAGTATTTTTTGAAGCTGATCAAATTCTTGCTCTGAGATCATTGCTATATGTTTTCCTCGAACACGCTCATGTTTCTTTGTTTCTAACCAACCGCAGTAAAAATCATCATGTAAAATTTTATAAAAATTACTTAAACTCATTGGCTTACCACCTTGTTTCCTTGTTCTTGGAGTAAGATATCCCCATTCATTGTTTAATTTATTTAAAGCGATCGAGACTCTTTCTCCGTTTATTACCAATCTAATTGCTTTTTGTAGAAGTTCAAAGCGATCTGGATCTGGAATAATAATTTTTTCCCAATTGTGCTTAGGATCTTCAAAGAACATATACCCAGCGTGTTTTTTATGATCCCAACCTCTTAGAATTTTTTCTCTATTACCTCTCTTCACCGATTCACTATTATCATCTGAGCTTTTTTTACTTACAGCAAACTCGATCTGGAGCATAAATTTGGCATTGCCGTCATTTTTAATAATGTTTGATGGAGTGCGAATTTCTTTTAAAACTCCTGAATCAAGAAGATGAATGATCATGCCACCATCCAAGGGATTGCGAGCAATTCTATTCAGTGACCAAACTAAGATTCCATTTGCTTCCCCATCTTGAATCCTTTGAATCATTTCATTAAATTTATTTCTACCGATTTTATAAGCACTAGCAGATTCAGAAAACAATCCTATAACGTCAAGATTATGCTTTTTTGCATAAGTTTGAATTTCTCTTTTTTGAGCTGGGAGAGATAAAATTTGTCTATCTTCACTTTCAGTACTTTTTCGGCAATAAATGAAGTATTTCATAGACTAATTTACTCGAGTTTATTATACCATTTTTCATCATTAATTAATACAGTTTCTCGTATAGATTCATCGATTAAAAGCTTGTTTTCCCACGAAGGTAAACCAGGGTCTTTAATTCTCTCCAATTCCCAAGCCTCTTTCGTGTACGAGCTTTCTACATTATCACTTAATACATTAGATTGAATCTTAGAGGATATCAGAGATCTAGGATTACTGTTCTTGATTAAATTAGGTCGTTTTTTTTCAATAGTTTGCAATTTTGTTGCATTTAATTGAATATTTCCAGCAATATTTTGCACTATTTTGTCAAAAGACTGATTGTCTTCTTCGGTTTGATAATCATTTGCCTTGCCTTGCCACTTTTTAGTTTGAGCAACATATCTATCTGGATTGTGTATGGCATATAGCCCCTTTTCTTCTGTTGCATAGATAAAACCAAGTCGGACTAGTTTCTTATGCTTGTTTCTTATCGAATTCTCAGATTTATAACAAAAAAATTTAGCAATATCTTGAAATTTTATAGAAAAATGACCATAATTTTTGTGGCGTTTATCAAAATCCATCTGATCAATGTAATAATCAAAGAGCAACAACTCTTCAATGCTTAGAATTTGTTCTGCAATTAACAACCACTTATTTCGATGGGTCGGTCTGTATCCATTTAGATTCATCTTTATTTATATTTTTATTTAAAACAGTGCTATATAGGGATATTAGATTTTTAGCAATTGATTCAACCTGATTTAATGTCAATTTTTTTCCATATTCCTCAACTAATATTTCTTGAAACTCCTTAATTTCTTTTTGATCTAATTTCATTGTTCTTTTGTAAAACAGTCCAGGGCTTGTAAAAGTTCACTTTTGGAGAAATATTCACCCTCGTTTTGACCCAGCACTTTTTTATTATTACTATCAGTAAGCTTTCCATAAGTCACACGAAGCATATATTTTTGGGCATCCTTGTTTTTTTTCTTCTGGACAAAATTAATAATTCGGCTTTTTTTGCGACTTCTTAATAATGAGACCTTGTTGTCAGCATTGATGACTTTTATTTGAATTAAACAAGACTTATTTTTAATAGGGCTTTTCATATAAGCGAGATTTCATATTACGCAAAGTTTCAAAATAGGTGAGGGCATCGATTGGTAATTTTTTAGCCCAATAATTAGCAATGATTTCTTCCAAATAAGGATCTTCTGAAGGATCAAATACAAAAAAGAACTTATTATTTTTCGTTGGCTGGATAAATTTTAATTTTGAGTCAGAGATAGCTTGTATGGCAGTAGCTAAAGCCAGATTAGAGGTTGTAAACATGTATTAATTTTTAATTTATATATTAAGTATTTCTGTTTTTATCATTAATGTTAGAATATAACTAATACCGATAATGGTTCTAACAATAAAAATAAAAATATGATTGAAACACAGGTCTTCTTTCCACTATTAGTTGGAAAAATTGTAGTGATGGGATACGAAATAAACTTAAAGAAATTTAAAACGAAGGTCGACTTTAAGAACTACAGAGATAAATTTTGGCAAAATTATCCCAATGGCGTGTTGATTGACGTGACTACTGAAAAAAATGGGCGAATTGAATGCTTAACTACTAACTCATGTTTTCCTAAAAAACATAATGAAGTGAATAGGGTTTATGAGGCTTTTTCTACTTTAGGAATATCAGAAGATCTTAAAAATAAAGTAAGTGCAGATGATAAATCTAAAATACTTAAGTTTTTAGCTAAATATTCAATGTCGCTTCTTAACCAAGAACTTTTAGTAAATCAAGCGAATTTAATGAGTAACAAAGATGAATTAATTGATTTGTTTTCATTTTTCATGCCTTTTGAAAAGAAAACAAAAGGAATTGTGGGTTTTTTTAAAGAATTTCAAATGCAATATTTTTTATTTAGAGATTTAATAAAAAGAATTGTTGAGGGTAAAGAGAATATTGGAGATTTAAAAGGGATTTTTGATGCCCATCTAAAACACATTCATCCAACTGTTGATTTTCAAACAGATAAAAATGGCAAAAAACTCGTACCAGTACCAAATTGGCAAATTAGAAGTCTTTTGGATTGGTGTTATTTTGAATTGTATGTCAGTGTTCTTAAAAATGAGGGATCAAAAACATGTAAATATTGTGGAGAAATATTTTTTAGCAACAAAAAAAATAGATTGTGTTGCGATTCTTGCAGATTTTCAAAAACTCAGTATAAAAAAATTTGGTATCAAAAAAATAAGCCTCGAGAACAAAAAAAAGGAAAAAAAAGAATGAGAAAGAGGAGAGGGAAAGAGAAGAAACTAAATAAAGAATCTTTAGGACAAAAGAACTAACTTAAGCGTTCCAGATAAATATTCCATAAAAATAAAAATAATTTTGTTAACCCTTAAATAGAGTAAGGGGGGTATACCCCCTAGCCTATAATGCAATAAACATATAGACAACCGTAATTAGACAGCCCAAAAAAAACTAGAGCAAAGAGACCAAATTTGCTGTAAAATCAAAATTAAAATGACAACAAAAAAAACCAAAAGCAAATCGAAGAAATATCAAGATATTCTTACAATGTTAAACTGGTTAGTAATTAGCTCTTTTAAACCGATGTTTGATAATTTCCCCGAACTTAAGGAAGTGTTAGACGGGAGCAAAGCTAAAAAACCAATTAAGGAGTGGGATTTCTTTATGAGGGTTGCGGGGATTAGTTATCTTACCCTTAAACTAAAAGGAGAGGGTTGGACGGAGCTAGTAGAAAATGACGAGCAGACATTGTTTGCATTTCAAGACCTTATTAATTTCGCAAAAAAGTATGAAAATATCAAAGATATTTCAGGGTTGAATTGTGTGGTTGGGCTATGGGTTTTATGGAACATAAAAAAGGAAAAACCTACCGACAAGGAAACCAAACGATTAGCCCCCGCAATCGGAGCTTATTTAGATAAAATAACAGACGATTTAACAAAGTAATAAAACCAAGTAAAAAACATAACAACAAGTAAAAAAGAAGCTTTACGCCTATTTTTCTTTGACATAATTGATATTTTTAGTCAAACTTAATAACTTTGTTAAAACTTGCTATAATTAAACCAATATTAGATGAATGTTTATATGAAAATTTTTTTAAACACAATTCCTTTAAGAAACACTTTTATCAGTCAAAAAATTAACTAAAATCATGGAAAATGATGTAAACGAAATTGGTTATTTAAAAACGTGGATGTACCGCGTTCAAGGAGAATGGTTTGCCCTAATTGTATCTATATTGTTGATCTTAGGTGTGGGATACATCTTTTCAACTATAGATTGGATTTTGTTTTTACTTATTATTATTGGTGCAATTATTTATGTTCGCTTAAATCAAGTTCAATATATTGGAAATGCTATTCGAGTTCATCATAAACAGTTTCCAGAACTTTATGATACTTTTACAAAATATGCTAAAGGATTAGGAATTTCAAAAGCAGCTTTATATATAAAACAGGATCCTTATCTACAGGCTTATACTTTGGGTTTAACAAGCTGCACATTAGTTTTGACATCAGGATTAGTTGAGCAATTAAACGAAAAGGAACTAAATTTTGTCGTGGGGCATGAGCTCGGTCACTATGCGGCAGGACACACAAAAATATCGACAATTGTTATTCCCGTAGGCTCAAATAATATTATCAGTAGTTTAATATTTGGTTTTTGGAACAGAAAATGCGAGCTCACTTCAGATAGATGTGGGCTAGCTTTGACGAGAGATGTCGATAACACAATCTCTGCCCTTATTAAACTGGCTATAGGCAAAAAACTTTACGAGAAACTAGACTTAGGAGGTTATGTTGCTCAAATAAAAGCTTCAGATACGACTATGGTCAAGCTTAGCGAACTTCTTGGTAGTCATCCCTTGATAACAAATAGGATAAGGTTATTACTCGTATATTGGAGAGAAAATTTTGCTACAATAAATGTAGCTCAAAAATAAGTATTAATATGAAATGTGGTAACTGTTCTTTTGATAATCTACCTGATAGTGTATTTTGCCAAAAATGTGGTACTCCACTGAAAAAGCATTCAACTGATAAGCCAAAAACCAAAGAGAAGTCGTTTCGACAGGAAATTGAAAAAATTGATGATGTTATTTTTCATCCCAAAAAGAAAAGCAGCTCTGTTGGCAATATTATTAAGTTGTTTCTCATAGTAGGTGGGATTGGTTTTGTGGGATTAGTTGGATTAATTATTCTTGATTCTTCGTATTCTGAAGAAGTCTTGCCTACCGACAAAACAACAAACACTGTAGAGATTGATTTGACTTCATTTCCTGTCAGTTATCTTGAAATAAAGGATTTAGACTCAGAATGGATTGGACAGCAATTTTATGTAAAAGGAATATTAAAGAATTCCCACTCAAGTCCAGCATTGGATGTGAGGGTAAGAGTCGATTTTTATAAAGACGAAGACCTACAAGAACTCTTTGATACTCGCTATGTAACAATCTTGGTAGTTCCTGCTAATGGAGCATATAGTTTTAAAGAACCTGTCTTTATTAATCCTTATGATGGACAATTTTGGTATATTACTCGGATCGAAAGTGCTGAATATTAAATATTGAAAATGAAAGGAGAAAATATTAAATGATGTACTGCAAACATTGTGGAAAGGAAATACCAGAAAATAGCGAGTTTTGCAGATATTGCGGTAACCAGTTATCTACTTTAAATAAAGCACATGTAGTAGTAGAAAAGGTTCACCAAGTAAGCCCAGAAAAGGTAGAGTATGCTGATTTTCGGATTAGGCTAGGAGCTTATATTATTGATTTCTTAGGAATGTGTGCAGGAGCTTTTGGCATGGGTGCATTATTTGGATATCTGTTTGAAGAAGATATAGTAAACGCCTTGCCAGATATCTTTTGGAGCTATTTTTCCTATGTAATTTATAGCACTTTTTCTCTTACTATTTGGTCAACAACTTTTGGAAAGTATCTTTATGGGTTAAATGTTGCAACAGAAGATAATGATGAATCTTTAACTTTTGGTCGTTCTTTGAAACGATCATTGTTACAACCATTATCAACTTTATTCTTTTGCGTAGGATATTGGAATATGGAGAAAAATCCTAAAAATCAGGCATGGCATGATAAGTCAGCAAGAACTGTAGTAGTTCGTAAACAAAGAAGCCTTGTTTTAGCATACATCGTAACATTTATAGCCTTAATAACATGGGTATATTTAGCTTATTGGTTTGAATAGTCAATATATACTATGTAAACAATGTGGGAAGCAAGTCTCTGAAGAGAGCAGGCGTCTAACAAATTAACTACTAAATAAAGTAGGAGGTTATTACACTATTGTTGGGAGATATTAAACACCACAACAAAACCCAAAATAGGTTCTAACATCTTCCACCAGTCCCTGCAAAACTTGTAGCTACATTGCTAATTCGTTTATTTTTTGTTGGGCAGTTTCCAAAATCGTTCTCAGTTTGTCAATGGTTGCCGCATCCCAATATTTTAAACTCTCCAGGCTTTTTATAGCCATTTCAACACACATTTTCAAGTGTTCTGATAGTTCTTCATACAATCTAATAGCTTGCGGATTTTCTTTAGTATTTTTTAAAACTGAAATAGCCTCGTTCCAACTTTGTTCCAATTTTGCAGGAGTAGAATCTTTTTGCCAATCTGCAGGACCAAAAGATTCACCTGGCGGACTCAGAAGACCTTTTTGTTTAATCGCCACATATTCTCTCAAACTGCCGTTTTTGCCATGTTGAAGATACTTCTCCAATTCATCTAATGCAGGTCCATTAATTTTTAGTCGCTTATATTCTGCAATTATTTTTTCCATCCCTGCAAATAGCTCCATAGCTTCTTGTTCTGGGGCAACCAAATCGTAATGTCCAACGATTTGTTGAGAGAGAGTTGAAATTATCTTTTCCAGATTCTGTTTAAGCCCAGCTGATTCTACTTGTTCTGGTGTTAATTCATTTAGGAAAGCAAGAAAGTGATCTTTATTTACGACGTCAATCATCATTTGCACTTGCTTGGCTTCTCTGTCGTCACCGACGACAAAAATGGTTGCTCCTTCTGCAACTGGTTTAAGAGATAACCCCAGTTTTTCTAGTAATTTTTTGTGTTTAGAAATTACAAAGAAAGCAACTACTTGTTGATCCTTGGTTTCTTCATCTAAATGTTCTTCTGGCGTTTCTTGAGTTTTATCTCCCCCCAATTTGGTCCTGGGTTCAAAAATACTAAAAATTGATCTTGTTATCATGGCGCCAGGTGAGAATTGATCATTATATTTTTTAATGTCAGCAAATAGCTGATTAATATCTTCTGAATTGATATTTATTTCTTGCTCGTCCACTTTATAGCTTATTTCAACTGGTGCTATAGTTTTTGGGGTTTCTGGGGTTTTTGGAGTAGTTTTTTCTCCACCTGATTTCTTTTCTTGATCGTTTTCCATTGACTGTTCTTTCTTTTTTTAAAACTAATATTTACCTAGACTGATTGTAACAAATTTGATTGAATCAAAATAGGTACTGATATTTTCCACCAGGCCCTGCTCAATATATTTTGATGTATATAAATAGAAACTTATACTTATTTCTTCCTGTATAATATCTATAAATGAAAAATTTAATATTTAATTCACTAATTCCGGAGTTATCTGTTTCTAACTTTAAAGAAAGTTTAGATTTTTATTGTGATATTTTGGGTTTCAAAATTGAGTATCAACGCCAAGAATCAAATTTTGCTTTTATTTCTTTAGAAGGTTCCCAATTAATGATTGAAGAAATTAACAATCATTGGAGTGTTGAAAAAATGGAGAAGCCATTTGGTAGAGGTATTAATTTTCAAATTGAAGTTAAAAGGATTAAACCAATTTTAGACTCTTTGGCTAAACATAATTATCCTCTTTTTAAAGATGTGATGGAGAATTGGTATCGCCAGGATAATAAGCTTTTGGGAAATAAAGAATTTTTGGTTCAAGATCCAGATGGTTATTTGTTAAGATTCAGTGAAGATTTGGGAGTAAAAGAATTAAAATAGGTTTCAACCTTTTTCACCAACCCCTCGTAAATTTTTCAAAATGTCGCTATAAATCAGTCAGTATTTAAAATATAGTGAATTTAATATGTTATATAATGGTTGGTGTGTCTAACAACAACCAACATTCATTATCTGATCTGATTGAGAAGATTGAACAACTATTACTCAAACAAAAAGTAGTAGTTGTTGCTCTAGATGGGAGAAGTGGGGCTGGCAAATCTACAATCTCTTCGGTTTTACTAGCAAAATTTGATGCAGTGCTTGTTTGTTGTGATGATTTTTATGCTGGTGCGGAAGATGGCGATGAAAGCAATTGGTATAAGAAAACGGTGGTAGAAAAATTTAATCAGGTGATGGATTATCAGAGATTAAGAAGTGAGGTGTTAAATAATTTACTAGTGGGTCGAGACGCTAGCTATCATCCTTTTGATTTCAAAAGGGGAAAAGGCTTGTCAAAAAAAAGTATTCTGCTCAAAGTCGCTCCCTTAGTTATTGTTGATGGTATTTATTCGGGCAAGAAACTTCGAGATTTGCTAGATCTGGCTGTGTTGGTGGAATTGGCTGATAAACAGCGTAGAAAAAGGTTGATTGACAGAGAAGGGGCAAAGTTTATGAAAGATTGGCACGCCAAATGGGATAAAGTGGAGGATTATTATTTTGAAGAAGTGATGCCCAAAAATCAATTTGATTTTGTGATTGAGGGAATTGTTGAACAATAATTTTTATCTATATAAGACACATTGAAGAGTGATTTTAGGCACCAAATCTACTTTTAGCGATGTCATTAATAATTGCTGCGTATTCGTTTATATCAATATGATTTTCCACTAATTGCATCATCAAATCTCTCATTTCTTCAATAATTGAGTATAATTCCTCACCTCTTTCTGGATTTTCGCCAAAAAAGACTTGCCAGGCTAATGGAAAATCACTATTTTTGTTTTCTATCAAAGTAGTGACTACATCCAAACAGAGATTTTTTTCCTCACTATTTAAGTTAACGGTTAAATTTTGTATTTTGACAATAATTGTCAAAACGTCTTGAATACCAGATTCAATTGCCTCTATTTGAATTGGATTAAGCTGATTTATCTTTTTAAAAGAACGAGGATGTGCAATTGCAGATTTTACCAGCTGATCTGTTATTTTTAGATAATGTCTTTGAACTTCGGTACTTTTTGGCATAATTTTTTTTAATCTTAAATTGCTTGGTCTGCTATTATAACAAAAATGGGGTAACTCTCGTCAGTATCCAACTGACTTCTTTCACTAATCCTTAGAGTTGCCACATAATATTCACCCAAACCAAGTTGAATTCAATTTTTTTCCTCTCTATAATGATGCTGTGCAAGCAGAACTTTTTAAGCTCCAGCAAGTACTGGCTAATTTTTTGATTGATCAATTGGAAAATAAAGAAATTTCAATTAAACGCGCTGCCGAAATTGCCAAGCAAGCTTTAAGTATTATCCCAGACGAAGAAAATCCGAACATTAAATTAGATGAAATTGAGCAACAATTAATAACTATCCCTGAATTATCTAAATTAGATTTCAAGTTAATTTTGAAATAATAGCGATGAAAGATACTGGAGGAATTGAAATAATTGAGGAGAAGCCAGCTAAAAAAAATGCTGTAGTTAATAATGTTGTGATCGATAAAGACGAGCCACCAACTAAACCAATGGTGCCTGAGGCCGATCACTTACCAGAAAACCAAGCGGGCAAAGTAGAAAATTCAGCAGAAAATCCAGCAGAAAATCCAGAGCAATTTTCCAGACTAAAGCGCTGGTTCGGTATTTTGCGGCAAGTTTGTCAGGAAAAGCCTAGGTTAGTACTAAAAAGTTTACAGAATCCAAAAACTTTAATTGAGAAATCTCCCGATGACGCGTTAGCTGTTCAGGCAGAAAAATTTCGTTGGACAACCATTGATCAAGAGCGAGCCAGAATTAAATTTGAAAAAAAAGGTATTGATCCAGACAAAGCTATTGGAGTAATTAACTTTTTAAGGAATCATGCTCAACAGAGTTATTATCCTAGAGACAAAAATGGTTTGCCGGATATTGATCGGCGTTTTCAGGCTAATTATCAATATGATTTTAATAAAGATTTTAAATATATTAGTGAATTGGTAAGTTTGAACGATGATCCGGTTGGTTTATTGGAAAATATTAAAAATATTGTGGTATTAGATGAATTTTTCTCCTTAAAAGATCTAGTTGACTACACCAAGTCAGTAGCTGGTAATCCTCGGGCTAATGAAATTCTTAGTCAAATTAAGTTGTTAAAAAATACTAAAAAAATCAATGTCGCTTATAACCTAAAATTAGTTGAGGGAGAAAATGGCAAAGTTGAAGTCTATTTAGGATCAGGATTTGGTCACGAGCCATTTATAGTTGAGCCCCTACAATCTTTCGCCAAAATTGATGAAAAAACTTATCAAGAATTAACTTCTCAAGAAAATATGCTGAGGGTTCAAGAATTATGGACTCGTCTTGCTGGTGAACAACCGCTTGAGCTGCAATTTTTACCAGGTCTTGTAAAATTAGCCCACAATCCACAATTAGAATTGCTTTTTCTGAAAACATTGGAGGCTAATGGTGGTTATGTTGGCTCTAATGAACGACGTTTCGGCGAACAATTTTTGTGGTATTCTCACGCGGATCGATTCGATTGGACGATCAGTAGACTTGAACAAATGCTTCAAGCTGTTCCAGAGATATTTGATTTGCTTGATAACGGTTTTGTCTTGCACCGCGATATTTTGCGTATTAATTATGAAAACTTTGAGCGGGCCACTGATATTAGTGAACTAATTGAACGCAAAGAAGAATTAGTCGCTGCTGCTAATGATTCAGAGTTAATGCTCAGAGCCAGTATCCTAAAAAAACATGGTTTACAAATGCCGATGGTGAATGTGAGTCAAGATTATTTGAATTTTGTGCGAACTTCTGATCCAGATCGTTTAGAAAAAGCCCTGACTATCTATGAAGTTGCCAAAGGGGTTTTTAATACCGATTTAGTAGACAACTATTATAGCGATATGCACAAGCGGTTTGACATCTGGCGGAAAATCGGAGACGAGTGGGCTAATTTTTCAGTAACCGACATCGCCGAAATTTTTGAGTTAGCGAATAAGCATAAAGACGTGTTGGCAAATTATAATCTACTGGACTGTGGACTTTTAGATAATCTTGATTCAATTGACACTCTTCGCCAAAGGGTGCAGGCTCTCATCAATCCAGAAACTCAAACAATTCTTCGTGATAATATTTTTAATGATTTTTTAAAACTTCATTCTGGTTATGAAATGAGTAGCACTCGTTTACAAGCCTTGATGAAAAATCCCGAAGCTTATTTGGCTCTTTATGCAAAAAAAGATTTGTTTTATCAAAGAGTTCAAGCATTAATCAATGAAAAAGTGAACGTTTTTGGTGATCTGTTTTCCTTTTATCGCTTGGTGCAATTTACTGAGGATGAATTTAATCAACTGAAAAAGGACTTATCAAGTGCTATTGACTATAAAAAAATACCATTTTGGCCTTTTACAGTACAAAAATTTGATTTGTTAAGTAATTTTAACGAAGATGAGAAAGAAAATTTATTAAAAAATTTAAAATCACTAGGTGTTGAAAGTAGTACTCAAAGTCTTTACGAACTTAATCTTGATGGTTTGGAAAAGTATATTAGTTTAAGTGACGCCGAGCGACAGCAAGTATTTGATCTAGCACAAAAATTATTTGCTGATTTTAATTTGTTAATTACCGATCGGACAGACAGCAATAAACTTTATTTAGATTTTTATGCTGATTTAATTAATAATCCACAAGATCAGCAATTGTTTTTTCAATATCTTAACCTGCATCAACAATATTTTTTGCAATTCCTTAATAATTTAGATAAATCTTCACATAACAAAAGCGATATTTCTAAATATATGCATCTTTATGCTAATTATTTTAGGCAATTGCTTAATAATCATCAGGGTGAAGCTGATTTTGTGATTAGTGAATATATCGATCAAGAAGGAGTCATTAAGGAGAAATTTTTACAAGAGCTATTAATCACTACTCACCTTTCTGAATATGCAAAAATTTCTATTTTGTTATCAGATCAATCTTTAGCCAAGATGGATGAAAAAGATCAAAGATTCTGGACTTACTGGCGCCAATCGAGGAGTTATTTGTGTGCTTTTTTGCTTGATCATCGAGCTGATTTTGACCGTCTGGTAGTAAACGGAGTGGCCACGGAAGATTTAATCATTGAGTTGCTTAGCATTAAGCAAAACGATCTAAGACATAATTTAATTGATTCATTGTTGGAAGATCCACAAGTTTTAGCCAACATGAGTGAAGACAGTCGGCAATTTTGGACTTATTGGAAAAATAAGAAGTTTCCTTTACAAGATTTTTTAATTAAACGTCGTGAGGATTTCAATAAATTTGTTATTGATGGAGTTGCCACCGAAACTCTTTTAATTGAACTATTTAAGCTTGAACAAAATAATACTTTTATGATGAACGAGGTATTAAGAGATCCACAAGTTTTAGCCAACATGAGTGAAGATAGTCGCCAATTTTGGGCGTTTTGGCAAAATGGTCCACCTTATTTAGAAAAAGTACTAATGAATAATAGAGAGCGCTTCAATGAATTTGTTAAAGATAATCAACCAACTTATCAGCTTATTGCTTTTTTAGCTAAAGAAGATCCAGCTGAATTCTTAGGAGATAAACATTCTGGATTAACCGATATTAGCCACTTCGCTCAACATGAAAAAACCATAATTCTAACTAACTTGTTAGAAGGCTTGACTAAAAATCAACATTTAATTAGTACCCATTTCAATGTAATTCATCAAGAGCTCAGCGCTCATTTAAAGGAAAATGGTCACCTGAGTGAAGCCTTACAAGCGCCGTTTCAACAAGCTTTTGGTTTTGCTTTAACTGAGGATTTTATTAGAAAATCGGATAGTTTTTATCAAGATTTACACGCCGAACAGTACGCTGCTTTAATTACTGATCCTGAAGCTTATTGGGTGAGCAATAGTCCTTTACTCACTGTATTCGAACAAGTTGGTTGGCCAATGAAAGATTTTGATAGATTTCGTAGTTTAGTGCAAAATCCTGTCACTAACGATATTTTAAGGACGACTGATAGGCAATTATTAATTGATTTGTCTAAAAATATTGGTCTGAATCCTAATAACATTTTTTACATGAATAAAAATTCGCTAAATTGGTTACGATCTGGCCTGAATGATGAAAAGCGAAAAGCTTTTTTCAAAAAAATCCTGAACGAAAAACCTTCTAGTTTCAACAGTTGTGTTGATGCATTTAATTTAATAGGTTCAGAAAACGTTGATCAAGTGGTTAGCGAACCCCTATATACCGAAAGACTATTGGAGGCTATAGAAGAATTTGGCAACATTACTCCTTCTTTAGTGACAGCTTACATTTTAAATCCAAATGAGCATGCTCAAGAAGAGTATCGCGAAAAAGTTCATAATTTCCGCCGAGATGTTCACCATAATGTTCCAATTAAACCTTTGGCCGAAGGTATTGGTGGTATTGATTTTTTAGCCGACATGATAGCTATGACTTTTCCTGGAACCAATTACGAGCAAATTAAAAAAGATTTAGTAGTTTTGGAGGATCGATGTGCTGACATTGCAGATTTAAAGATACGCGAGAAGGGTTATCAGGGGAAAATTGTGTCGGGAGAGAAGATTGCGCAGTTAAAAGATGAGAACAAACCAATAGAAGAAGGAGTAATTAACCTAATCAAAGTGATTTTTGCTGATCAACAAGAAGAGACTTATTTAAAACAAGGTGGCGATGTCAACCTGGCTTTTCAAGGATGGGCTAGATTATTAGTTGAAGCAGGAGCCACCAATCAAGAGGTGTTATTTAAAGATAATTTACCAGAAGTAATAGCTTGTAGCCGTGTTTCTTTGGGAGACAAGCTAGCGATGTTTGCCGAGAAGATTGCTGGTGATACATCACAATTATCTGCTAAAAATGATGTGTTAAATAAAGCAAAGGAATTATTTGGCATTTATTATAAAGATAACGCTCCAGAAGCGATTACTTCATTCCTTGAACAACATCAAGAGCAAGCGAGAACTTTATTAGATAGATTAAGTGAGAAAAGACTTAATGCGTTAGAAAAAAATATTGCCAATTCTAAATCAATAAGTGAAGAGAGTCGGGCTAATTTCAAGACGATTATTGAGAATTTGCGCGATAAAGAATTAGCAGAAGCTGAAAGAACAAAATCATTAGCTCAACTATTGGCTTTTATGACTGAACGCAGTATTTTTGCCGGACCAGTCGGTTTGAGGAAAAAAGTCAGCAAAGAAACAGACAAAATTGTTCTCAAAGATAAAACAGGACAAGAAGTTGATCCTGATTTAATCATGACGGGTTATCTAAATAAAAATGTAGCCTCATACTTTGCCAAAAATACAGCAGGAGTTTGTACTGCTGGAAATCAAGAACTATTTAATCGACCAGATCACTTTCATGTTAACTTAGTTAATAGAAAAGGGATTGTAGTCGGTAATATTCAGGGTTACCGTTTAATGCTGGATGACCAACCAGCGATTATTTTCCGAGGATTTAATCCCTCGACTAGTATTATTTCGGCCACCAATGCTGAAATGTTATGCGATCAAATGCTAGATATGGTGAAGCAAATAGCCAAGGACAACAATATTTCGCAAGTATTTATTCCAGAACAAGATTCTTGGCAT
>Ga0255343_1001407_pt1 | contig 32152 bp, 24 predicted proteins | sample wastewater_treat_4_FD_192413 | JGI IMG/M metagenome (GOLD analysis project Ga0255343, IMG submission 192413) | Wastewater microbial communities from Lulu Island WWTP, Vancouver, Canada - plant16 | ecosystem: Engineered > WWTP > Wastewater > Unclassified | place: Canada: Vancouver, British... | reverse complement strand
CAGCTCGCGGCGCAGAATCAGGCCGAAGCATTTTTCGCGCGGCTCTTCCATCTGTTGCAGGAGCAAATCGGCGAGCGCTTGAACCTGCCGGCCTCAGCCATTACCGAGGTCGTCGTGGATGAACGCTTGAAACCGGCCGGGTTGCCGGACGCCGCCTGCGCCGCCCTGCATGAGTTGTTTCAATCGTGCAATCTGGCTCGGTACGCCCCGGTGCATTCCAGCCAGGCCTTGGCGGCTTTTATCCCGCGGCTGGAAGCGGTGATTTTGCAATTGCGGAGGTTTGAGCCATGAACCTCGGCTGGATTCGTTTCAGACGACGCCCGTGGCAGGCCAGATTGGCGTGCGCGCTCCTTACAGGATTGGCAGTGTGGGGCGCGCCAGCGGCTGAGGATATTTCCCCGGACTTCGAGGCCGCCAACCGGCTCTACGAAGCGGGACAATTCAGCGAGGCCGCCGCCGCCTATGACCGGCTGTTGCAAAGCGGGATTTCGTCACCGGCACTGTATTTCAACTGGGGCAATGCCCAATTCAAAGCCGGGCAGGTGGGCGGGGCCATCGCCGCGTATCGCTTGGCCGAACAACTCACCCCGCGCGATCCAGATCTCCGAACCAATCTGCGGTTTGCCCGCGCGCAAGTGACCGGGCCGACGTGGCGCGACGCCTGGGTGGCGCGCGCGTTGGGGCGGGTAAGCCTGCGGGAGTGGACCCTCGCCGTTGCCGCGGTGTGGTGGGTTTGGTTCGGGCTGTTAATCGGGCGGCAACTCCAATCCGCCACCCGCCGGTCCGGGCGCGGGTTGCTCTGGATTACGACGGGGTTACTGGTGCTGCTCGCCGCCGGATGGGCTTTCCGGTTGCGGGAACGGTTTTTTCAGCCGATGGCCGTGGTCATCAGCCAGACCCCGGTGCGGAATGGTCCCTTTGACGAGTCGCCGGAAGCTTTCACCGTGCATGACGGCGCGGAATTGCGCGTGCTGGATCAGAAAAACGATTGGTTGCAGGTGCAAGCGGACCCCCGCCGTATCGGCTGGCTGCCGCGCGAGCGGGGCCGGGTGCTGCCGGCCCATTGATGGCGTCTCCGTCCGGTGCCGCCCCTGACGCGGTTCAACGCATCGCTTCCTGGAGTAAGCGCATTAAATCCGCGTACGTATCCACCGCTTGAAACTGCGGGAATTGTTGTTTCACATTGTCCGGCGCGCGGAAGAGAATGCCCACGTGCGCTTCAGTGAGCATGGCGGTGTCGTTGAACGAATCGCCCGCCGCGATCACGCGGTAGTTGAGTAATTTGAACGCCGCCACGGCGCGCTGTTTTTGTTCCTCCACGCGCAGTTGGTAGTTGACGATGCGGTCCTGCTCCACGACCAGCCGGTGGCACAGCAGCGTGGGCCAGCCGAGTTGCCGCAGGAGGGGGGTGGCGAATTGTTCAAAAGTATCGGAGAGAATGATCACCTGCACCTGCGCGCGCAGTGCGTCCAGAAACTCGCGCGCCCCGGGCAACGGCGCCAGCGTGCTGATGACGTGTTGGATGTCGGACAGTTTCAAGCCGTGTTGATCCAGGAGCGCGATCCGGCCGCGCATCAACCGGTCATAATCCGGTTCGTCCCGCGTCGTCCGGCGCAGTTCAGGAATCCGGGTTTTTTCGGCGACGGCGATCCAAATCTCGGGAGTTAGCACCCCCTCCATATCCAGCGTGACAATTGCTTGTTTCACCGCGGCGCAGTGTTTCAGAAGCGCCCTGGCGTGTCCAGCCGTTCACGCCGTGCCGATTTTTTCTGGCGCCTGATCGTCCGGCGTGTGGCCAGCGCGGGAGCCGAGGAGGTCACACCTCTTTCACTACGCCCCAATACACGTCCAGGCGTTTGGTGAGATAGAGTTTCACGGCTTTTAGCAGCGTGCGCGCTTCGTGCCGCTGACCGGTCGCCACGATTTGGGCCAGAGTCATGCCCGGTTTCACAGGGAAACAACTTTGCGCAATGATCGGTCCCTTATCCAAATCCATGGTGACGAAGTGCGCGGAGACGCCGATGATTTTCACCCCTTGTTCGTAGGCCTGCCGGTAGGGTTGGGGCCCGGGAAAACTGGGCAGCAGGGAGGGATGGATGTTGATGATCTTGTTCTTGTAGCGCCACACGAAGTTGGGCGAGAGAATTTTCATGAAGCGCGCCAGCACCACGAAATCGCAGGCGTGTTCCTCCAGCACCCGCAACGCGGTCTGTTCCGCCCGGGGCCGGTCCTCCCACGGGACATGCACAAACGGCAGCCCGTGTTTGTCGACCAGCGGGGCCAGGTCCGGCCGGCTGCCGAGGACCACCACCGGCTGCGCGCGCGGGAGCCGTCCGGATTTGGCGGTGTCCAGAATCGTCTCGGCGCACAACGGCTCGCGCGTGACCATGATCGCCATGCGCTGGCGGCGGTTGGGTTCGGTAAACCGGAGTTTGATTTCCATCCGCAACGCCGCCGCCAGCCGTGCGAGGCCTTGCTGCACGGCGGCGGCATCCAGTTGCGCGGGCCGCCAGGACGCCTGGAGGGTCATGCTGAACTGGCCGCGGGTAACCTGTTCTTCCAGGGCTTCAATGTTGGCCTTTTGTTCAAACAGAAAACTGGTGATGCGCGCGACCACGCCGGTTTTGTCGCGCCCAATGACGGTGATGGTGGCGTAAGCTTTCATCTTTCGGGCAATTCAATCCGAATTCGCTTTTGGGCAAAAGCGCATTCCTTTCCTTGCTGTTCGCCGGAAGCAGGTCCCGCCGACCAGCGCCCATCCGTCGTCCACCGCGCCTTCGGACGGTCTCGTGTTATTGCCCACGCACGTCCACGCAGACCACGTCGCCCGCCGCGTTCCGGCAATAGATGCGGCCGTTCGCCAAAACCGGGGTCGTCCAGCATTTGCCGCCGATGACCTGGGCGCGGGCGAGCGGCTTGAATTCCGTGGGCCGGGCCGGGGCCACCATGAGTTCGCCCTTTTCGCTCAGGGCAATCAAGTAGCCATCGGCCAGCATGAGGGAACCCTTGCCGAATTTCCGGTCGCTCCATTTGACCTCGCCGGTGTCCCAAACGAGGCAGCGCAGTTCGGTTTCGTCCACGCCGTAGAGATGGCCCTCCCACCGCACGCAACTGTTGAAATGATTGCGCATGTTGCGGTTCTCCCAGACCTTCTCGGCGGTGGACCCGGTAATTTGGATCACCGACGCCCCACGATTGTAACCGGAGGAGACAAACACCTGGTCGCCGGCCAGAATGGGATCGGCGGCGTTGACGTCGTACCGGGTTTTCCACGGGTAACGCCACAACTCCTTGCCGTCGGCCACCGTTACCGCAACGACATGTTCACGGGTAAAAAGCACCGCGGCCCGGGTCCCCGCGCTGGTGAACGGCACGGGCGTGGCATAGCCGGCTTCCCCGGTGCCGTGGCTCCAAACCACCGTTCCATTGTCCTTCTGCAAAGCCGTGCCGGTACTCCCCACGTTGACCAGCAGCAAGTCGCCTTCGACCAGCACCGATCCGGCAAATCCCCAGGTGGGCATGGCGGCGCCGAGTTCCTCGGCGAGCGGTTTCGTCCAAATGACGGTACCCTTGGCGGCATCCAGACAAAACATCACGCCCCGTTTGCTCAGGGTGTAAACGCGATCGCCATCCACCGTGGGCGTGGCGCTCGTGCCGCCTTCGTAGGAATTGGCGTCCAGGGGCGCGGGATAATCATGCCGCCAAATGATCCGGCCGGTTGCGGCGTCAAAACAGAATACGGAATCGGTGTCGTTGGCGTTACCCATGGTATAGGCGCGGCCCTGCGCGATGGCGAACGAGGAAAATCCGGTGCCGACTCTGGCTTTCCAGAGCACCTTGGGCCCTCCGTCCGGCCACGAGGTCAGCCAGCCAGTTTCGCGGGAAATGCCATTCAACTCCGGTCCCCGCCAGCGCGGCCAATCGGCGGCGGCGGCGCCGCCGGGAACCGTCGCCATCAGCAAGACCACGAACAACCCGCGTACAAAACCGTGTTGCGTCATGCCGACAGGGTAAGCGCCACCGGAAGGCTGTCAACCGTGGCGGCTGACTCACCCTCGGCGGGGCCCGCCAACCGACCCTCAAGCTTGGGTGCGGGCCATCAGTTCCTCAAACAACCGGCGTTGTCGGATGAAGGCGGCCACCCGATCCGCCGGCGGTTGGCTGCCCGCTTCCAACAACCACCAGCCCTGATAGCTGGCTTGGACAAATAACTTCGCCAGCAAAGCCCAGTCGTATCCCGGGGTATCGAGTTCCCGCACATGGGTGATGGTGCCGAGCCGATCTTTGACCAGACGGAAATTATGGGCCAGCCCCGGTTCTTCCTGGTCAGTGTTATTCGAGTTCCAGCACACGGTGGCATTGGGATGGGTGGCCACCGCCATGATTTGCTGGATGATCGGTAATCGCGCGCAACCTCCATGCACTTCCAGGCGCAGTTGCTGGCCATACTCGGCGCCGAATGCGGCCACGGTGTTCAGCGCCCGACCAATTTGCGCGATGGTTTTCTCGGGTGCCACCTCCCGGGGCAGGGCGTTGGGACGCACTTTGACGCCGGTCGCCCCGACATCGTGCGCCAGCCGGATGAACGCTTTGGTAGTTTCAATGGCCCGGGCAAGAATCTGAGCGTCCGGACTGTGAAATTCCTCCGCCGTGCCCAGGCCGAGGAGTTTCACGGGGCTGTCGGCAAACCGTCGCCGCACCTCCCGCCGCTGCTCCGCGGTGAGTGTGGGCTCCACGCCGTGGGCATGGGTCGTCCGTAATTCCACCCCGAGCAAGCCCGCCTCTGCGCAATGCTTGAGCAAGGCCGAGAGATCTAGATCGCGTCCCCATTGATAGGTGACCAACCCGAACTGGATTTTTGCCCGGACCGGAGTTTCCGCGCAAAGGCGGGGCGCAACGAGGCGAGCCCAACCTGCGGCCATTCCGAGAATCGTGGTTTGTTTGAGGAACGAGCGGCGGGTGATGGGAGTCATGGTGAAACCAGGATGAAACGGGCAACGCATGGAGCTGTCTTACGCTTCGAGGAGGGTGAGCTTCGCCTGCACCGCGTCCAAATCCACCGCCGCCTCTCCCAGGCTGGATTGGGGGAAACCACTCAACGCGTCATTTTGCTGGGAGGGAAACACGGCTACGTGAAGATGGGATATCCGTCCGCCCCGGATGAAAACGCAGACAAAATCGGGCTGCAAGGTCTGCTTGATCTTTTGCGCCACGACGCGGACGACCCCAAACAACCGTCCCAAGGTCGCTTCATCCAGATCATAAAACCGCACCACATGCGCCTTGGGCACCACCAAGCAATGGCCTTCGGCGCAGGGGGTGACATCGAGGAGACCCAAGAACTCCGAATCTTCGTAAATTTTCCGGGCGGGCAGGGTCCCGGCCGCAATCCGGCAAAGAATGCAGTCATCGGTCTGGGTCATGGCTTTGCCTCAATCAGAATTAACGGAAGCCAGCATACCAACATGGTTTTTTCCCGGGCACTCCGAGTCACCAGTCGGCCGGTTCCTCGAAGTCAATGCGTATGGTCGGCTTCGGATTCCTCGAATGTTTTATGCACCGTGCCCGCGGGATGTTCGGGGGGCGCGTAAAGGGTGTACACCTTGAGCGGCGTCTTGCCTTCGTTGATGATGTTATGCCAGTAACCGGCCGGGATGAAGATGGCCCAGTCATCGGACACTTTTTTGTCGAAGGTCAAATTCTCCTTCGTCGCGCCCATTACCACCCGGGCCTTCCCTTTTTCTACGCGAATGAATTGATCCCCGTCGTCGTGCTTTTCCAGACCGATTTCGCCGCCGGGCTTCACCGACATGACGGTCATTTGCAGATTCTGTCCCGTCCACTTTGTGGTTCGGAAATTTTTATTTTTTACGGTCAGCTTTTCGATGTTCACCACCCACGGTTGTTTGCCGTGGTCCGTCTCCTCGGCGGTGGCGCGGGCGGGGAGCCAGCCCGCAACAAGCACACTCACCCCAACCATCATGACGATTTTTCTCAGCATGTCGTTACTCCTTATTCGATTGATTCTTTTTATCGGTGCTCAACGAATTATCCAACTTATTTCACAATCTTATCCGTTGAAGTCGCTTAATTTTGTCTGGATCCTTCCCGCCGGTCAAGCCCTCATTCTGTGGCAGTTGTGGAAAGGTTGAGGAGATCGAGACTCGCCACATCGTAAAATTGCAGGCGTTGAATGCCCGCCGTAGGTAGGGGCAACCCCGTCTCCGCTGAAGATGGCGTCGCTGCCACGGCGTGCCATAGAAAGACACTGCCGTCCAGAGCGGGGTGCTGTAGTCATTCCGTCACGAGATGATGTGCACCTCTCGCCAGCCGGAGAACAGCCCCGTTAGGGGCGACATCTTTGTAGCAACAGACCCGAACTATTTCCCAGCTCGTCAGGAGCGGCATCATCCCGAACCACAATCCTATCGGTGTTTCGTTCAATATTTTCTGCGGCGGAAAGAGAGAAGATGCCGCCCCTAACGGGGCTCGAAAAACAGAGCTTGCGGTTACTACAACGATGCCGTGCCTACGGCACTCCGTGAATGGCGTACAAGTGGGATTGGGCTGGGAAGCGGCGCGATTATCCCAGTTGCGGCGGTTAGCGTCCGCAGCCAAATCACAAAGACACCCAAACCCCGTCAGGAGCGGCGGCTTTGTAGAAGCCATCTCGTAAACAGCCGCCGCCGTTAATAACCTGCAGCACCAATCCACAGATGGCGCCGATTCCCCAGATTTTTTCCAGTCTTCCATTTGCGTGAATCGGCGAAATCTGCGGACCAAAGCATTGATGAGATGACTTCCAGAATCCAGCACACGTTTCAAACGACGTTACCTCGGCGCACGCTCCGCCAATTCTTTGGCCCGCGGGGTTGCCCTGATCGGATGGGCGGCTATTATTTTTCCACATGAATGCCTTGCGGTCGGTTCCCTTGACCAAAGCCTGCTGTTTTGCGACAACTTGGATCACGCTTATGAGCTTGTCCATTCCCGCATCCGCCAACGATTCCCCGGCGCCCGCGGCGCCCGAGGCCAGCCATCTGGCGCTCGTCCGCGAAGTGCTGCGCGCAGTGCCATTGATTGACGGCCACAACGATCTGCCCTGGCAATTCCATAAACAGCACAACGATCTTACCACCGTGGATCTGCGCCAAGGCTCGCATCAACTGCCCCAACCGTGGGCGACGGATATCCCGCGGCTGCGGGCCGGCGGGGTGGGCGCGCAATTCTGGGCCGTCTATGTGCCGCCGGAGCTTTCCCCCGCCGCGGCCGTGAAAATGACCTTGGAACAAACCGATCTGGTGCATCGCTTGGTCAAATACTACCCGGACACGTTTGAACTGGCCCGCACCGCCGATGACATCGAACGGATACATCGCGCGGGCCGGATTGCGTCGCTCATCGGTGTCGAAGGCGGCCATTCGCTGGGCAACTCGCTGGCGGTGCTGCGAATGTTGCATGAATTGGGCGCGCGTTATCTGACACTGACGCACACCAAAAACACGGCATGGGCCGACGCAGCCGGGGACCAACCTGAACATGGCGGGCTCACCCCGTTGGGGGAGGACGTGGTGCGCGAGTTGAACCGACTGGGCATGATGGTGGACCTGGCCCACGTGGCGGATGACACCATGCGCGCCGCCCTGCGGGTGAGCCGGGCACCGGTGATTTTTTCCCACTCCAACGCGCGCGCCCTTTGCGATCACGAACGCAATGTGCCCGACGACATCCTGCGCGAAACGGCGCGGAAACGCGGGATCGTGATGGTCTGTTTCCTGCCGGGGTTCGTCACCAATTCGGCCCGCGACGCCTTTCGCGCCGCCACCGAGGAACGCAAACGGCTGGCGACGTTGTATCCTCACGACCCGGACCGGGCGGCGGCGGAAATGAAACAATGGCGCCAGACGCACCAAGACAAGACGACGCCCACCGTGAGTGATGTGGCGGATCATGTGGATCATCTCCGCCAGGTCATGGGCATTGATCACATCGGGTTGGGCTCGGATTTTGACGGATTCAACGGCGCGGTGCGCGGCTTGGAGGATGTGTCGAAATTCCCGGTGTTATTGGCCGAACTCGCCCGGCGCGGATACAGTCGGGAGGACTTGGAAAAAATCGCCGGCTTGAATCTGTTGCGGGTGATGCGCGAGGTGGAAACCGTGGCCCGCGAAGGGGCGGCTCCATCCGCTCCGTAAGTCAGCCTTGGGGCGGCGGGTGAACGGCGGCGTCCTTGGACGCGCGGACAAAAAAACCGGGCCAAACAACCAGAGGGTGGCTGAGAGGCCCGGGGAGTTTTCGAATTAGTACAATCAGTAGGATCAGGGGGAACTCGAACCGGGGCTGTACAAAACCCGGCTCGAAAGTCTCAGGTCTGTTGCCAGACAAATTCAAAGAACCATCGCGATTTTGTGCGGTGTGTCTCCAAGAAACCAAAAATTAGCGCACCCGTCAATTGCCGGGGATAAAGTATTAGTCAGATTGACTCCTAAAATTAGCGGCCCGGCCCCGCATGGTCGTGGGGACCACTAACATGCGCATCATCCTTCGGACGACGACGTTCCGGCAGCCTGGTCCAATAACGGCAGGCAGGTGTGAACCTTCTCCCTCAAGGCCGCGCGTTCGGCGGCACTTAAACCCGGCGGATCAAAGCGATACTGGTAATGCAGCCGGAGCACATCCTGCAGCCGACGCTGCAAATCTTCGCGTCCCAAGGCGCGCGTCGCGCGTTCCAGCCAGTCGGTCAGAGGTTCGTCCGCCGTGCGCGGCACCCCGCGCCCGGCCAACGCGCGTTCCAATTGATAGAACTCCGAATCCCGTCCGGGCCAGTCGGCGACCCCGAGTACGTCCTGATTTTCGATCGAACGGCGCCGGCGCCGGCGGCGGAAGAAAATTTGGACCAACAGCACGACCAGCACGGGTGTCAGCGACCAGAGCAGGTACTGACGCAGGTTGGTTTGGCCCCACCAAATTTTTGCGAACTCGTAACGCACCCGCGACCACGCATCGGTCAGCCAGAGCCATGGCGAAGCGGCGCGTTCGGCGGCAATCCAGCCGGGAGGGGTGGTGTCGAAATCCAACCACTCGCCCCGCGCGGCGTCCCAGACGAGACACCAAGCATGCGCGTCGCGTTGCCGCACCACGTAATGCCGGCCCGCGCCTTCATGCACGGCATAGCCCACCACGTAGCGGGCGGGGATGCCCGCCTGGCGCAACAGCAACACAGTGGCGGTGGCAAAGTATTCACAATGCCCCTGGCGCGTGTGCAGCAGGAAGCGGCTGAGCGGCGTGTCATTGGTGCGGACGAAACGCGTACGGCCCTGCCAGGTGCGGTAGGAGAAATGATCCGCAAATTGCGCGTGTAACCGTTTGAGGGTTTGGGCGAGATTGTTGCCGTCGAGATGCCAGTCGGCGGCGATCTGTTGCAAGGCCGGGCGTTCCCGTTCCGGCACGATGAGATCCTCGGCGGCATCCGGCGGCGCATCCATCGCGGCGCCTGGACCGTAAAGCGCGTCGAAAATTACCAGTCCCGGTCCGGTGGCGAGCACGGCGCCGGTGGCGTTCTTTTCCACCGTGAACGCGCGCAATTGCTCCAGTCGCCCGCTGGTGCGCGGCAGGGGCAGCAGCCCGGCGTGCGCGTCGTCTTTCCGGCCGCGAAGATAACAGGCGATGCGCACGGAAGTGTTGTAAGTCCGTCCCGGCACCAACGACCAGATCGCGCTGTCGGGCGCGGTTTCGGGGACGGTTTCAAATCCATTGGTCCCGCCGCCAGCCCGCCAGATTTCCGATCCGTAGAGACGGTAACTCGCTTCGCGCAAATAATCCGGTGGTTCCCGGCCTTCGGGCACCTGCAACCGGACCACGATCCGCGGGGAGAGTTTCAATTCTCCAATGCGCCCCAAAGCCGTGCGGCTTTGGTCGGCGTCCGTGCCGGGGCGCATCAAGCGCGCGAGCCATTGGACGTTGAGATTTTGCAGCGCGCCCAGCAGTTGCGCGACCCCGAGCTGGCCGGCAAATCCCAAACCAACAGCCAGCAGCAATGTTCCCGCCCAGACGGCCGGGTGGAAACGCCGCGACCGCTGCGCCCACAACGCCCACGCCAGCAGACCGCCCAAGCCCCAAAAGAATGAGTCAAACCGACCTTCCGCTGGCGTATGAACGCTGGCGCCCAACAGGCAGATAATGAAGTAAGGATAACCCACCGCGACCGCGATTTCCGGCGGGGGCGGGTGGCCGCGTCGTTGCGCCTGCAAGCGCCGCCGCCGATGAATCATCGAAATGGCCGCGAGCGGCACTTGATCGTGCGTATTGTAGGTGGCCGCCGCGACGAACAGGAAGAACAACAGCGGCAGCCAACGAATCAGCGCGGCGCTGGTGCGGGCGGTGGACACGCCGACGCTGCCTTGCGTGGCGGGATTGGGGTTTTGAAAAAAAGTGCCGAAGGTTGACGGCCCGTCGTTCTCGGTGAAGGCATAGACCAGCGCGCCCAGGGTCAACAGCGCGCAAAAGGTCCAGAGCCGGCGGAGATCCTCCTCCCCCAGTTCCCAGCGGACCTTGAGGAACCGGGCGCCCTCCAGCACCGCAGCCATCACGATGCCGGGCACGAGCAGATCCGATTGCCAACCCCAGAACAGCAGCGCGGCGCCAAGGAGAAAGGGCGGCGGTTTCATCCGATCCAGAGGCGGTGCCGGCGCCGCAGCGCGGGGCGGAATACCGAAACCGGCTTCCGCGAAACGCGCGCAATTTTCGTATTGTGACTCATGTCAACCGCGCCAGTTGTTGCTCGATCTTCCCCACTTCCAACACTTGAAATTGTTCCGGCGCATCCCGCAGCGGGCCCGGATCCAGCGCGGCCCCGCCGCCGGCGGGAACAATCACCAGCACCCGCACCGGCAGGCCGAGGTGTTTCAGCTTGGTCACCAAACTCCGCCGGGCGTCATCCCACGCCAGCAGAACACAAATGCAACCACTGACTACGCCGGCATGGTTCAGCACCAGATGTTCCAGTGTCGCGAACGATGGCGTCGGGCACGGTTGCGCCGCCGCCAGAATTTCGAGCATTTGATCGGCATGCGCCAGCCCGCGGCCCGCGGTGAAACAATAGGCCTGCGGTCCGGCAAACAGCAGGTCGAGCAACGATTCCTGGGTCAGCACCGTGCAGGCAAACGAAGCCGCCACCGCCACCGCCTCCTCAAACACGGCGCTGTAGGATCGGTCGGTGAACGTGTCCAGCACCAACGCGTGCCGGACGAAGAATTCGTCTTCGAACTCTTTGACAATCGGTTTGCCCACCCGGGCCCAACTGCGCCAGTGGATGTGCCGCATGGGATCGCCGCGCCGGTAATCGCGCAACGCCACGAACTCCTCGCTTTGACCGACGTGCGCCGCCAGCGCCACGCCGCCGTGTTGGTATTTCAGCGTCCCCGGCAGGGCCACCGGCGGCACGATGTAGCGCTTGGGCAGGATCAACACGGTTTGCGGGGCGGCCACCGTCGCCCACGCGCGGAACAATCCCAGCGGGTCCGGCCGCGCGAGCGTGGCGCCGGTGAATTGCAGCAACCCGCGGCGGTACGGCAGAATTTCCAAGGCGACCTCCGCCGTTTGCCGGGGCGGGATCGGCGGCACGACGGCCTCTTTCACCGTGGCGCGTTGAAAAAGATGGGGCGGCGGTCCCGGACTGAAACGGAGCGAGCGGAAGTTTTGTTTGTCCTCCAGCCAGGCCGCGCGCCACTCGTGAAACGCGGGCCGCGTATCGGCGAGATTGTCCAGCAGCGTCAGGCCGGTTTGGGTTTTGGCGGTGAAATTTTGCACGGTCATCCGGTAAGTGAACGGTTGTCCGGCGGTGCCAAAGCGCGGCAACGCCCGGGTGACCGCAAAACGCAGCCGGAAAATCCAGCCAAACAACAAGGCCAGCAGCAGCACGGCGGCCAGCAGCATGAACGCCTGATAGGCCACGGAATGGTCGGTATCCACGCCCATGAACCCAGCGGCGACCGCCGCGCCCAGCACGACCAGTCCGGGCCGGGTGAACCGCCGCCGCAACCAATGCCACTGCCCCGTGGACCGGCGATGGAGCGAATACAACAGGCGGAGCATGGCGGGGAGGCGGCCCGGGCGGGGGTTCAGGCCGGCACTTTGATTCGACGGATGCCGTCTTCGATCACGCCTTGCGGTGTCAACCCGGAGAACCGGGCCTGCGGTTCCATCACCAGTCGGTGCGCAATCACCGGCACGGCCAGTTCCCGCACATGCTCCGGGGTTACGAACGCCATGCCGTCGAACAACGCCAGCGCCTGCGCCGCTTTCATCAAGGCGATGGACGCGCGCGGACTGGCGCCCAGTTGCACGCCGGGCGCCCGGCGCGTCGCGCCCACGAGCGCCACCATGTAATGTTTCAACTCGTCGCTGACGCGCACGTTTTCCACCGCCTGTTTGAGCGCCAGCACTTCCGCCAGCGTGGCGCAGGGACGGAGATCGTCCAGCGGATGGTTGTGCTGTTGCTGCGTCAGGATGGCGACCTCCTCACCCGCCGCGACATATCCCAGCGTGAATTGCATGGCAAACCGGTCCATTTGCGCCTCCGGCAACGGATATGTGCCGCGAAATTCAACGGGGTTTTCCGTGGCGATGACGAAGAACAACGGCGACAAATTGCGGCGCTCACCGTCCACGCTCACCTGGCTTTCGCCCATCGCCTCCAGCAGCGCCGACTGCGTGCGCGGCGAGGCGCGATTGATTTCGTCCGCCAACAGAATGTCGGTGAAGACCGGGCCTTCGTGGAAGCGGAAGACCTGGTCGCGCGGATTGAAAATGGACACGCCCAAAATATCCGACGGCAGCAGGTCGGGCGTGAACTGGATGCGCTTGAACCGGGCGTCAATCGAGCGCGCCAACGCTTTGGCGAGGGTGGTCTTGCCCGTACCGGGAAAATCCTCCAGCAGGACATGCCCACCGCTGGCCAGCGCGGCGAGGAGTTTGCGGGTGGAGGCGGCCTGGCCGCGCAGGATGCGGGCGATGTTTTGGCTGAGGCGCTGATAGGTCTCGCGGGCGGCGTCGGGCGTCGTGTTGCTCATGCGTGTGTTCCAGAACTCGGCTAATGGCGGCGGAGCAAGGTTGCGTTCCCAACGCCGGGCGCGTCCGGCGGCAAACCGTTCACTCCGTTTCACCCACCGGCGAAGGTAATGTTCGCCGCCGATGGAGGCGAATAAATTTCTTGCGGATAATCCTTGCGAAGGCGGTTCTCTGAAGCGGGTTGAAGTTCGCGAAGCAACGTTCCCCGCTGGCTAGGCGCGCCGTCGCGGGACTGGGGGATGTCTCCATGCCCGCCGCATCCTCTGATTGCCGGAGCCCGGGGGAGTGCCTACACTGTTCCGGTGAATAAAATTTCCGCAGTCCAGCCGGGGAGCGGCGCGCCGCTGTATTCACTTTCCCGCTGGCGCCGCGTCGTGATGCGCAACGACATGCCGCCGGCCTGCGCCGTGTCCAAGGAATTTCCCTGCCAGCCATAAACCATGCCCGCGCCTTCGCCTTCCCGTGTCCGTCCGTTGGGCAGCCCGGCTTTTCTGGCGGCGGTGTGCCTCGTTGCGTCGTTGGGGGGATTGTTGTTTGGGTTCGACACCGCCGTTATCTCCGGCACGGTGGAACGGGTCAAGCAACAGTATGGCTTGAGTGATCTGCTGGAAGGCTGGTTCACCAGTTCGGCGCTGGTCGGCTGTATTCTGGGGGCGGCGGTGGCGGGAATGCTGGGCGACCGGTTCGGGCGCAAACCCACGTTGCTGGCCGCTTCCGTTTTTTTCTTTGTCTCCGCGTTGTATTCGACCATTCCGCCCACGTTTACCGTGCTCGTCATTGCCCGCTGGGTGGGCGGGCTGGGCGTGGGGATGGCCTCGGTGCTGGCGCCGTTGTATATCTCCGAGTTCGCACCGCCCCAGCACCGCGGCCGGCTGGGCGCGCTCTATCAGTTGTCCATCGTCATCGGCATCCTGCTGGCGTATTTATCGAACTGGCTGATCCTGCGCCTGGGACAAGACCACCCGATGGCGTTCGGCGGCCAGGGTTGGGGACATAAAATTTTCGTGGCGGAATGTTGGCGCGCCATGTTCGGCGCGGAAATGGTGCCGTGCGTCATTTTTTTCGGACTGTTGTTGTTCATGCCGGAAAGCCCGCGCTGGCTGCTCAAAGCCGGGAAGGAAGCGCAGGGATTGGCGTTGCTTACCCGCGTGAGCGGTCCGACTGTTGCCCAGCGCGAATTGACCGAGATTCAAGCGGGCCTCGCGCGGGAGGAAGGGTCCGTGCGGGAACTGTTCCGTCCCGGCCTGCGCATCGCCTTGCTGGTGGGCGTGATGCTTTCGGTCTTCGGCCAGCTTTCCGGGGTGAACATCGTGGTCTATTACGGCCCTAAAATTCTGGCCACCGCCGGCTACGCGGACGCCGCCGCGCTGTTGGGCCAGGTGGGCTTCGGGATCATCAACCTGGTCTTCACGATCTTCGCGCTGCTGGTGATTGACCGGTGGGGCCGCCGCCCGTTGCTGATTGGCGGGATGGCGGTGGTCACGGTGGCGTTGGTGGTTCTCGGCGGGCTCTTCCTGTGGGGCGCGTCGCCGGCAGGCCCGGGCGAAGCGCTCGTGGTTTCCCGGGCGGTGGGGTTATGGATCGGTCTGGTGATCTGCGTTTACATGGCCTGCATCGCGCTCTCGATCTGCGCGGTGATTTGGGTGCTCACACCGGAGATCTTTCCCAATCGCGTCCGGGGCCGCGCGGCGTCCATCGCCACCTTCGCCAACTGGTCCACCAACGCCTTGAGCGCGCAACTTTTCCCGTGGTATTCGGCGCAACTGGGCATGCACAGCGCCTTCTTTACCGCGGCCGCCATTTGCTCCGTGGCCACGGTGTTCTTCTGGAAATTTGTCCCCGAGACCAAAGGCCGGAGTCTCGAAGAAATCGAGCGCCACTGGCGCCGGCAATGACGCCGCCATCCCGCCCGCAACGATGTCGAATCCCCACCCGCCCATGACTGCCTCTCCCCAGTACGGCACTGCCACCCTTGAATCCCTCCGGCGCGTGTATCGCGACGGGTTGCTGCACGACACGTTGCCGTTCTGGATTCCGCGCGCGATTGACCGCGAACACGGCGGCTACCTCACCGCGTTCCATGAGGATGGCCGCCTCCTGCACCCGGACAAACCGGTGTGGTTTCAAGGCCGGTTCGCTTGGCTGCTGGCCACGCTTTACGACACGGTCGAGCAACGGCCCGAATGGTTGGCGCTCGCCCGGCACGGCATTGAATTCATCAATCGCTGCTGCTTTGACCGCGATGGCCGGATGTTCTTTGCGCTCACGCGCGAAGGCCGCCCGCTCCGCAAACGGCGTTACCTGTTTTCGGAAGTGTTCGCCACCATGGCGCTGGCCGCCTACGCGCGGGCGTCCGGGGAGGAACAATACGCCCGCCAGGCGTTCGCGCTGTTTCAATTGATACTGCATTACCATCGGACGCCCGGATTGTTGCCGCCCAAAACTGATCCCGCTGTCCGGCCGATGAAGGGATTGGTCATGCCGATGGTGCTGCTATGCACCGCGCAGGAGCTGCGCAAAACCGTGCCCGACCCGCTCTGCACGCAGGTGATTGACGAGGCCATCGCTGAGATCGAACGCGACTTTATGAAGCCGGATTTACAGTGCGTGCTGGAAACCACGGGGCCGCGCGGCGAATTTCTGGACACCTTTGAAGGCCGGATGGTGTGCCCCGGTCACGCCATCGAGGCGGGATGGTTCATCCTCGAGGAAGCGCGTTTGCGCAACAACGACGCGCGCCTGATACGCATCGGCACCACCATCGTCAATTGGTGTTTCACGACGGGTTGGGATCCGGAATTTGGAGGGATCTTTTATTATCGCGACGCCCTCGGCCTGCCCTGCGCCGAATACTGGCACGACATGAAATTCTGGTGGCCGCACAACGAAACCATCATCGCCACCCTCCTGGCCTGGCAGTTGACGGGTGAGGGCCGCTACGCCCGCTGGCATGCGCAAGTCCATGACTGGGCTTACGCGCATTTCCCCGATCCGGTTCACGGCGAATGGTTCGGCTATCTGCATCGGGATGGGACGGTGGCCACGCGTCTGAAGGGCAACATGTGGAAAGGCCCGTTTCATTTGCCGCGGATGCAATGGTATTGCTGGCAGCGCTTGGAGGAACTGCTTGCGGCGAGCCAAGCGGATGGTGCGGAGGCCCCCAGCGCGACCGCTCAATAAACGGTGTGTCGCACTCGTCGCCGTGACACGGGCCGGGAACGTGCCGAAGCTGGGGTCGTCACCTCTGCCCAATCGGTCCCACGGGATATTTCAGTTGCGGCGCGAGCCATTGCCAGGCGCGCGTTTCCTCCGCGTGGCGCGGGTGCGGTTGAAAACCAAACCGCAGATACAACTGGATGGCTGGCCGCCGCGTCGGGGTGGTGCGCAGAAACGCGCGGTCGTGTCCCAGTTCGCGAAAGCGCTGGCAAACCGCCGCCAGCAACGGCTTGGCCAATCCGCGTCCCTGGTATGCCGGCGCGAGAGCCACCCAATGCACCCGTCCCCACCGTCCGCCGGCGAATGAGTCGTCAAACCAGGCCGTTGCCGTGCCCACCGGTTCACCGTCCGGCGTAAGCAGATAACATTGCCGTGCCGCCAGCAGGGTGTCGTCGTGGCCAAACTGCGCACGGAACAAGGTGGCGGTGATGGTGTGCTCCCACTCGGCGGCCAGGTGAATGCGCGTCCAGTGCGCGGCATCGCCGGGTTGATACCAGCGCAACGACCAGCCCGCCGGCAATTCCCCAACCGGCAACCGGTCCCAATGCGGACGGATCATCACCAGACGCAGATTGGACGGCGGCGGGGTCATGCCGGAAGCCAACATTCCGCGTTCGGCATCCAAAAGCAACCGGAGCATCTCCTGGCTCGTGGTCGGCACCCGCCAGCGATTCCGGGATTAGCATCCAAACACCGCGCCGGAGTGATCGCCGGCGCTGGGAAGCGCGTTACACGGCCGCGGCGATGAGATCGCCCACCTCGCGGGTGCCGTAACCCATCCGGCCGGCCGCCAGTGATTGCACCTTGGTGTTGATGACTTGGATCACCGCCGCTTCCACCGCCGCCGCCGCCGCTTCTTCGCCCAGGAAATCGAGCATCATGCCGGCGGCGTTGATGGCGGCCACGGGATTGATGACATTTTTGCCCGTGTATTTCGGCGCGCTCCCGCCCATGCACTCGAACATCGAGGTGCCCTCCGGGTTGATGTTGCCGCCCGCCGCCACCCCCAAGCCGCCTTGGATCATGGCCGCCAGGTCCGTGATGATGTCGCCGAAGATGTTGTCGGTGACGATGACATCGAACCACTCCGGATTTTTCACGAACCACATGCAGGTGGCGTCCACATGCGCGTAATCCCGTTTCACGGTGGGGTATTGCGGGCCCATGGCGTGGAACGCGCGTTCCCAGAGATCAAAGGCGTAGGTCAGGACATTGGTCTTGCCCACGAGGGTCAGTTGCGCGGTCCGGCCGGCGGATACGTCCTCGGGTCGGAGTCCCTTCCACGGTTGGCCGGCGCGGCGTTTGCTGGCCAGGGTAAAGGCATATTTCAGGCACCGATCCACCCCCCGGCGGGTGTTGACGGATTCCTGCACGGCGATTTCATGGGGGGTGTCCTTGAAGAGGAACCCACCCGCGCCGGTGTAAAGGCCCTCGTTGTTTTCGCGGACGACGACGAAGTCAATGTCTTCGGGCGTCTTGTCTTTCAACGGACAATCCTGCACGCGATACAACTTCACGGGACGCAGATTGATATACTGCTCCAACTCGAAACGCAGGCGGAGCAGAATGCCTTTTTCCAGAATCCCGGGTTTGACCTGCGGATGGCCGATGGCGCCGAGATACATGGCCTTGAACTTGCGGAATTCGTCGGCGGCGCTGTCGGGCAGCACTTCGCCGGTGCGCAGATAGCGGTCGCCGCCAAAATCGTAATGATGCCAGTTCAGCTTGAAATTGAACTTGCGGGCCGCGGCTTCGGCCACTTTGAGCGCTTCGGCGGTGACTTCCGGTCCGGTGCCGTCGCCCGGGAGAACTGCGATATCGTATGTTTTCATGCGTAATCTCTGTGGTCCGCGTTTTCGGAGCGGGGGCATGACGATAGCGGCTCCGGCTTGGCCGGGGCAACGTAATTTGATTGGGAATTTCGGCGCGGCTTCAATTAGGCGTGTGTTGCCGTGTCCTTTGCGGCACGCTGCGGAGCGATGGTTTTCAATAAACGGAGAAGATACGATCCCGGGCCATCACGAATGTCGGATGTTCACCGGCGCGCCCGCCCGTGCCGGCCGGTGATTTGGCTCAGTGGTCTGCTCTTGATGGTCGGCGTCGCGTCTGCGGCGGAAACGCCCACTTAGAGCGTGGGCCATGCCCGGACCCGGATCACGCCGCGGGAATCTCTCTGGATGGGCGGATTCGTCTCCCGGACGCGACCGGCCGAAGGCACGCTTGATGATTTATGGGTCCAAGCGCTGGTGCTTGAGGCGCCGGACGGCGGGGCGGGCGTGCTGATCACCGCGGATCTTGTCGGGTTTCCCAAATGGTTGTACGACCGGCTTTGCGGCGCATTGCAACGCCGCCACGGCTGGGACCGCCGGCAGATTCGCCTGGCGCCGTCACATACGCATTCCGGTCCCGTGCTCACCGATGCACTCTGGGACATCTACCCCTTGGACGACCACCAACGCGCTCTCATCGCGGCATACTCAAAGTGGCTCGAATCGGCCATACTGGACACGGTGGACCAAGCCCTCGCCGCGCGGGCGCCGGCGACACTGTGGGCGGGCGAAGGGAAGGCCACGTTTGCGTTGAATCGGCGCACCAATCGGGAAGGTCAATTGGCGGAACTGCGCCAACGCGGAGAGCTGCCCCAGGGTCCGTCTGATTTTACCGTGCCGGTGCTGGCCGTGCGCGCGCCCGACGGCCGGTTGCGCGCGGTGGTGTTTGGTTATGCCGCGCATCCCTCCACGTTGACGCAGAATTACCATTGGTCGGCGGATTACTGCGGTGTGACCCGGCGGGTGTTGGCAGCGCGTCATCCCGCGGCCGCCGCGCTGTTTTTTCAAGGCTGCGGCAGCGATCAAAGCGCCGTCCCGCGCGGCACCCTCGCATTGTGCCAGCAACGCGGGGAGGATCTGGCCGCCGCCGTGGAAGCGGTGCTGGCGCAACCCATGCGACCCGTGACGCCCCAGTTTCGCGCCGCGTTCGCGTTCGTGCCGTTGACCTTTGGTGAACAACCCACCCCCGACGAACTCGAACGAATAGCCACTGAAACCAGTTACCACGCCCGCTGGGCCAAACGGTTGCTGGCGGAGTCCGCCGCGGGCAAACCGTTCGCCCGGGATTATCCGGAATATCCCGTGCAAGTCTGGCGGCTCGGCGAGGCGCAGCTTTGGATCGCGCTGGGCGGCGAGGTGTGCGTGGATTATACGCTGCGCTGCCAGGCGGCGTTTGGTTCGCGCGTGTGGGTGAACGGTTACGCCAATGACGTGATGGCCTATATTCCGTCGCGTCGGTTGTGGGAGGAAGGCGGGTATCAGGCGGGCGCCTTTGAGGTGTACGGTCTGCCCGCCACCCGCTGGTGTGCGGATATTGAGGAACGGATTATTGGGACGGTGGCCCGTCTGGTCGCCCAAGTGCGGTGGGATCATTAACACCACCGCCGCGTTGGGGGGTATCCACCCTTGGAGAATGGCTTTGGGATGGGATGGATCAGCGGTGTGTCTCCAACCCTGAAAGCCGTTGCCTTGCAAAACCAACGCGCCGCACCGGGGTCCCCAAAAGCCTGTCGCCTTCAGTTAATCCGTCTCCTTGGCTGGTCCTTTTGCGTGCTGAATTCAATCTCCTGTGGTATGGTGGGGCGCAGATGAGCATCAGCTAACGTGTAAGACCGTCATTCATGAGCCAGGAAACCGTCATCCGAGACCGCCGCCGCACCCGCGTCGGCGGCAGGATGGGCAACGGGTTCCCGGCGGGTGCGGTCTGTGGGATGAGCCGCCCACCGGCTGGAACTGGAATTCAAATGCGCCGGTCAGGACTTGAAACGGCTGGCGACTTCGAGTGGGGCATGAAACCCCAGACTCCCACCGCCTGCCGCCGGGCAAAAAGGGCTGACCCCCCGGTGCAAAAACGCCTCGATTTCCAATGGGGCGGATTATTTTACGCTGAAAAACCCGGGTGATATCAAAATCAACAACGCAAACAGCCTGTTTCAGGGATCACGTTATTTTGATTTTTTTCAAAAAATTTCTTGACCGGTGAAAACGAAAGTGGTAATGGCGGATCAGCCTTACCAGTTCTTTGCGTTAACTGACGAACCACTGTCCCGAACCAGTTGCGTCCGTTCGTACGGTTCGCACGCAACTTGTTTAGACCCGAATATTATGAAAACACCACTATGGACCTTGCTGCTGGTGGCTCAGCTTGGAGCAATGGGGGCTCCATCTGGTAGTGACGTCACGCGCGTCATCCCGACCGGTTCCGCCCCTGACGTCTTGCGGTTTGCCGTGACGGAACGCGGACCGCACCATCGCACCTGGGAACGGGTGGAACAAGTGCCCGGCCCGGACGGACGGCTGGTTGAGCGGCGCCACGTCTATCAGGAATTAGCCACCGGGCTGCACTTCCAGAATGAGCGCGGGGGAGTGGGAGGAAGCGGAGGAGCGGATTGAGATACTGCCGCATGACGCCGGGGCGGCGGCGATGAAGGGGCAACATAAGGTGATTTTTCCCCCGGAAATCTCCTCCGGGCTCATTGAGTTGCAAACGCCCGATCGCCAATGGTTGCGCTCGCGAGTTTGGGGGTTGGCCTACTATGACCCGTCCCGCGGGGAGAGTGTCCTTTTGGCGGAGGTAAAAGAGAGTGAGGGACACGTTGTCGGGGACAATGTCGTGAACTATCCGGACGCCTTTACGGATGTGGTGGCCGACATTCGTTACACCTACACCAAAGCGGGATTTGAGCAGGACGTGGTGCTGCGTCAGGAACCACCCGCTCCGGAGCAGTTTGGCTTGAACCCGGAGACCACGCGGTTGCAAGTGTTGACGGAGTTTGTGGCATCGCCCTTGGTGGACGCGGTCTCGCGGGAAATCAATGGGATGACCGATCAGACGCTGCGCGCCGGGACCATGACCATGGGCCCCGGCAACGCCTTTTCCATCAACGCCGCCGGGGAAACGAGCGGTTCGGTGCCGGTGGCCAAGCAGTATGGACAAATTGAGGGGCGAAATTTTCTGGTGGAGGAGGCCGTTTACCGCGGGATCAAGGACCAACTGCGGAAATTGCCTCCCGCCAAACAGTACGAAGGCGCCCGCCTGCAACGTCGGGGGCAGGGCGAGAGTGTGCTGGCCGGGTTGAGCCGGTTCTTGCCCCCGCGGCACGCCCGGCGCGAACCCGCGGCGGCCAAGCCGCAGCTGATGGCGCGCGTGAACGCGCCGCCGGCTTCCGGCTTTGTCATGGATTATGCGACGATTAATTCCAGTCAGACCAATTTTATCTTCCAAGGGGATACCACCTATTATATCAGCGGTCCGGTGGTGCTCTATGGCACGAACGTAATGGAGGGCAATACTGTAATCAAATACGCCGCGGGGAGCTACCTGCGGATCATGGATAAAATGTGTTGGGAAACGGCGCCGTATCGTCCCGCGGTTTTAACCGCCAAAGATGATAATTCGGCAGGGGAAACCATTAGCGGAAGCACGGGCAATCCGAGTGGCTACTACGCCTCTTATGCGGTTTATTTCGCCAGTCCCAACAGTCCGGTGAAGATCAAACACACCCACATTCGGCATGCCAATCTGGGGATTGCGGTTACCTCGGGCGGCGCGCAAACACACCGGGCCCACAATTGCCAACTTTGGAACGTAAATCAGGGGGTATATCTTTCATCCGGCACCGTGCAATTGGAGAATGTGTTGTTTCACCGGGTCGGAGTGGGGGCCATCCATGCTCAGAACTCCACAGTGCGCGCCGCGCACCTGACGGTCAATCAGGCCGGTCGCTTGCTGGGTGGTGCATCCGTTTCCGCGGCGATTACCAACAGCCTCTTTGTTTGGGTAACGAACTGGCCCACGGCGTTCACCAGCGTGAACAATGCCACGAACAACAATAGCGCCACTTTCCAGACCGTGGGGGGCGGGGCGCACTATCTAACTGCAAACAGTCCCTACCGCAATGTCGGGACGACCAACCTCAATGCCGACTTGCTGGCCCGGCTGCGGCAAACCACCACCCATCCACCGATTGCCTATACCAACGTCGCGTTCACCAGTCCGATGACCTTTAGTCCGCAAGCCCAGCGGGACACGGATATCCCCGACCTGGGTTACCACTATGAGCCGCTGGATTACAGTTTCGGTGGGTGCCATGTCCACTCCAATATCACTTTCACGGCCGGCACCGCCGTGGGTTGGTTTCGCCCCTCCTCCGGCTGGTATCACGCCGGACAAGCCCTCCGCATGATCGGTAATATCGTAGTTTCTTTTGAGGGGACGGCTACGGCGCCAACTTATTTTGTGCGTTTGAACACCGTGCAGGAAAACGATCGCACGGCGGGCTACGGCCATGGCGGCGTTGAAAATTGGGAGTACCCCGCCATTCCCATCGTCCGCGGACGGTTCCTGCGCTGCGCGGCCCTGGCCAATGAACCGTTCAACGGATACTTCGCCGACGATTACGGTCCGTTGCGGGCGGAGATGACGCACACGGAATTTTGGAGCGGGGCGTTGCAGACGTACGGCGATTATATGTATTACACCAATTGCCTGATGTGGCGGTTGGGCTTCGTCGGGATGGTTTACGGCAGTGCGGGCAACGTTTTTGTGCTCCGCAACAGCACGATGATTGGGGGTCGGTTGGAAATGCAGCGGACCACGACGGCGTCCGTATCCGTCCGGGACTGCGCCTTTGACGGGACCAGTATCATGCTGGCTGATTATTACGGGAGCCATCCCGCCTATACGGATTACGATTATAACGCCTACACGAACGCCGCCAACCCCTTTCCGATCGGCGGCAGTCATGATGTGGGCGGCGTCGCCTTTAACTGGCAGGCGAGCTGGTTGGGTGATTTTTACTTGCCCAGTGATAGCATATTGATCGATGCCGGCAGCGTGACCGCCGATGCGGTGGGGTTATATCACTTCACCACACAGACAAACGAATATTCCAAGGAAGAGCATTATCAAGTGGACATTGGGTATCACTATGTCGGTGTGGATTGGCAGGGAAAGCCGCTGGCTGAGAACGGAGGGGAAATTGCTGATTACCTTATGGACACGGATGGTGATGGGCTGGATACCGAATCGTCCGGGATGCCACCGCGCCTGCAATCGTCATCACCAATCCTGTCACCGAGGTTGTTTTTCAATCCCTCTTGCAACTGGAAGGTTACAGTCCCGAACCGTTGTCCAGCCTGCGTTACGATTTGATCAATACGAATGGCATTTTGACCAACCAACCGGGATACGTCGTCAAGCAATACGTAGATCCAAACTCATTTCAAATCACGACGAACTGGTTTGCCTGCCAGGATATTGAATTGGCCGTTGGCACCAATGCCATCATCCTGTACGCCACAGATCGAGCTGGCAACGTGACCACGAATGAGTGTCAGTTGTCTTATGCGCTGCCGACCAATGCGCCGCTGGTCCAACTAGATTGGCCGCAACCGGAGGCGCGGGTCAGCGGAACGCATTTCACCGTGCGCGGTCGGATCAGCGATCCGACCGCCAGCGTCAACGCGGAGATCGTTGCCGAAGAAACCACCAATCAAGTCGCCGGCATTGTGGAACGGGACGGGCGGTTTTGGGCGCAAGAACTCCCGCTGGCGCCAGGCACGAACCGTATTGCGCTGACGGTCACTGATGCAGGAAACAACGTGTCGGTTACAAATTTTACTGTGTTCGGGAGTAGTGTGGAGCTGTCCCTTACGCCGCTGGATGAGGGCGTATTGAATGATGCTTTCATCACCGTGTCCGGCACCATCAATGTTAGCGACCACAAAATTTGGGTTAACGGAGTGGAAGTGACCAATCTCAGTGATGGCTACTGGAGTGTGGAAGGCGTGCCGCTGCCGGAGGGGGGGACGGCAGTGGTGCAAGTGCGGGCGATCCCCTTGACAGACAATGACGGTAATGGGAGTGGGGGTGGAAGTAGCCAAGGCGTTTCCCTCGATAATCTTGGTAATCCGACTTCGCCCGCCGGTACGACGACGGAAGCGGAAGCAGACAAACCGCCGCGGATTGTCACCCTTCACTATCACAAGAATAGGACCTGGGAATCCGTCGGACGGACTGGAGGCGGTCAATCCAAAGTGACGGAGAACATTCTATGGAATCGTGGCGCGAGCGGATATTGGACTAACACCGATTGTCACGGCAGTCTGATCCCTGATGATTTCGAGTTTCACTGGCGCGAACGGTACTGGGATGCCAACGGTGCGGGGCAGGCGGATCAGGGTATTGGTCGCGGCCCAAAAGGTCAAGTTTGCGGGGTCAAGATGTATGGTAACAACTATCGGTTCACTGTGTCCGACAACTGGTCGGGCGAATTTGCAGCGATACAGGGAACCCGACTGTACCAAGAAGAGTACGACGAAACAGTGGATCGCGCCGCGCGTACGCTTTATGAACTGCGCACCGGAGGCAAAGGACGGGCCAAGCAGAAAAATCTTTTCGTGCTGACCGGTCCTTACGTTGAGGGCGTGGGCAATCCTTTTTGGTGGGAAACTGTCGGCGACCGAGTGGCGGAAAAGTACGCCTATCCTATTACTGGCCCGATTAAGCTGGGCAGTTTGGGCGCCGTGGGCGCGGACGGCAGGCTTTACGTTGCACTTGCTGATAATATACCTCGTGACGTGACGCCCCTCGTTGAAGGAAATCCTTACTACACCTATGAAACGCCCGGAGTGACGAAGCATAAGTTGCGTATTATTGCCAACGGTGTTCCGTTGCAGCCGGACCGCGTTGTGCCAAGGGCCGAGTTCTGCGTCGGGCAAAAATTGGACTTTCAAGCCATCTTTACGCCGGAAGTTCCGGGTTTGGTGAAGGCGAATCCCCGGTGGATTTTTCAGGGCGAATACATCAACCACCATTACACGGATGCTAAGGGCTGTGAGCGATATATTGTCGCGCCTTACTGGGTCACACAGAACCCAACGCGCGCTTGGTATTACAATGAAGGGAAAAAACTCGGTGCTGCGGTTGGACTTTATTGTACTTTTGAAAACGGCCAGACGGCATTTCCCTATGCGCGGGGGAAATTTGATGTTTATCGGCCAGAAGTTCCTTACTTGGGTTCGTATTTCAGCAGTCATTATGGAAGTTTCACATTGCAAGGATTGAATCTCTTTCTGAGCATGGGAACACCATCAGGTTTTGATGATGGAAGCATGGAATTTTCAGCAACAGTTAAATCCAAGTCGAAATTTCCCGGTGCAATCTGTTGGACTCAATTAGCCAAAGTTCAGAATGAATCGTCTTTTCCATCATGGGTCGTTTCATCCGATGGGCAAACATGGTTGGATGGTGCGGAGATTTACGAGCGGTCATACAGCGACTTAACTCAAAGTGTTGCAAATCTTGTTGGAACTTCTGAATTCTCCGATTGCCCTCGGATTATAGTTGGCAACCATTATACCTCTGTTAATTCAGAGTTTATCACTTATCTTAGGTTTAAGCCCAGCACTGCGGACGCAATTTGGGTCACGCTTCGGCAAGCAAGTTGGTCTTGGGTGGCCGAAGCGAGTTATGATTCTGAAGGAAGGCCGATTTTGCCAATAAATAATGTTTCAGGCCCGAGCTTCAGTGATTCAACAGCCTTTCCTGTCTGGACGGGAAATTTCACTCTGTTCACCTTTATTAAAGATGAAGCGTGGTATTTATTCCACGGGCCATGAAAAATTCGAACTTAATTTTACGCCTCAGTTCTTTAGTAATGCTTGCGGTTAGCATAGGCTGGCTGGCTTGGACATTTCAGCATCGCACTAAGGATTATTCCAACATTCGCATCTCGTTGAATCGCTTGCTGAAAGATCAAGAAATAGATGGCCGCGAACGTGAAGCTGTCTGTGTTTTTTTACGGCAGCGATTTACCGGCGAACGGGGAAAATCGCTCGGGGTGGATTATTCCGCCGTTATCGCCAAGATAGAAACAGGGGCTCCGCTTAACGAGTTAGAAAAACAGCAACTGACAACCATGAAAGAGATGTCGGGTTTGACTTCGACAAAGTAATTGGCCTTGTTTCGATTTTATCTCAAACAATTCAACCATCATTTGATCATCCTGAATGGGTGCAACGAAAACTGAGTTTTTTAAAACATATGAAAGCTTTCTTATTTATCATTACCTTCCTTTCAAAACAGTCAGGAATTTCCCGTATGAACATCAACCTACACCCCTTGACTTTCCTGAACAAAAACTCAAAGCTCACTCGTGCTGATTTGGCGTGGTTTATCTTGGCCGCGATGTTTTGCCTGCCTAGTCATGCGGAAACGAATGACCATCAGGCTGCGATTCTTGAAGCGGCATTAGAATTAAATCGGAGCATTACTTGGGGGATGGCCACAAATGGTGTAAAAGCAGGAATTTATCACAGCAAAATCTCAGATGAACCGCAAACAAAGGGTGGTTTTTGGGACAATGCTGTTTTTTCACAAATTTCAAATCCTTTTGCAGGTTATCCTTTGGTGGTTTGGTCATCCGGACAATTCACGTGGAATATACCAGGAAAATGGTGGGTTGAGGGCAGCACGAATAAAAATTCGATTGCGAATGGTTGGCAGCAGGTTTTTACCATTGATGCCAATGGAACAATGACCGTCACGAAGTTCAATCATACGGCAACCCGCACGACCAACCAAATCCGTGGAACTGTAAATTGACGACTATGAAAAATATATTAGCATTATCTGTTCTTCTTATTTGTCAGTTTAGCCTGACCGCTCAACCTGCTGGAGCCGTTGTAGAATGGAATGAAAAATCAAGCCATTTAGTGGCTATCTCCGGTCAAGTTTTGACTGATGCTACGGCCGTTGCCGTTGGAGGTGGACATTGTCTTGCGCTTAAAAATTGATGGGACCGTGGTTGGTTGGGGCTGGAATTTCTTTGGCCAAGCCACAGGTGTCCGTTCCGACCCCAGTAAAGATGGCTCTGATAAAGCCAGTGGTCTGGTAACGATTGATGGTCAGGTATTGAGTAATGTCACCGCTGTTGCCGCAGGCAGAATGCAGAGCGTCGCGGTAAAAAATGATGGGACAATAGTTATTTGGGGGGTTGATGAGGTGGGACGCAAGATTGATCCGCCGCGAGATTTAACAAATGCAATCGCCGTTTCTGCTGGATGGGAACATCTCTTGGTGCTGAAAAAAGACGGGACGGTGATTACTTTGGGAACAACGAAGCAACCGCCAAACAATTTAAGCAATGTAGTCGGCATTGTAGCGGGGAAAGGATACGGATTTGGTGCATTTGGAAATGATTTAGCACTTAAAAATGATGGTTCTGTGATTGATTGGGGATTGCGAGGTATGGATAGAGAATCGGATCAGTTGAAAGCACTGACAAATATCACGGCGATAGCCTCAAGCGGAGCAACCAGCTTTGCGCTTACAAGGGATGGTAAAGTCTTTGGCTGGGGAATCAATGAATGGGGACAAACCACAGGTGTACCGACGACCAATTCTTTAGCCAGCGGATTCGTTTCCATAAATGGAGAACTTTTATCAAATGTGCTTTCAATCACCGCTGGAGAGAATAGCAGTCTTGCATTAAAAAAAGATGGAACAGTAGTTTTATGGGGAAATAATACTGCGCGGCTACCCAAGGTTCCTAACGGGCTGAGCAATGTCGTGGCTATAGCCACCGGGGATTATTTCAGTCTTGCCATCACCACCAACCCGGTCGTGGCGGAGAGATTCCGACGGAAGTAATTTTGAACCGAGAGGTTGACCCCGTTTTCAAACCACTGAGCGCAGAAAATAAGGTGTGATGTTTGGGTCTGCATTGCTCGTTTTTCTCTCGTCTGCTCTGCGCACAGAACCATTTTGGCAAAGAGCAGGCGACGCACACGCCGCGCTTTCCTCCCCGTTTAATTGCGGGAACCGCAGCAATGAAGATTCAAGTAAAGTTGGCGCCCCTACCCCGAATTGAACAGGGACCGACGGTTTAGGAAACCGCTGCTCTATCCATTTGAGCTATAGGGGCGCAAGACCCGCAAAGAGCGGGATGCCCAATAAAATCAGGCATTCCCGTGATTTCCGGGAGCTTAAAGTCCGTGGCGCCGTGATGCAAGCGGATGCGCGGGCCGAGGATTGATCACAGGGCGGGCTTGTCTCGGCCCTGCTCACGACGGTTCCCAACGCCGTTCTATTCCAGTTCGGCGAACATTTCCAGCAGTGCGTTGACGATTTTGACCGACGCTTGCGTCTCCACCTTGTTGGAGCCCAGCCACGTCTCGTAGCCGCCCAGTTCGTGTTGCTCGGGGGTGGGCAGATAGCCGTATCCCCCGTTGGCCAGCTCGATGGTGAAGGTGGGTTTGAACGGACTGCGCGCTTTCAACTCCAGACCGGTGTCCGTGAACACCTCAAAAGGAATGGCCGTAATTCCCAGCCCGCCAATGCGCAGGGTTTGCAGGATCACTTGGACGGTGTCGGGCGACTCCAGTTGGCGGATGGCTTTATGGGCGTAGTTGCGTTCGTGGGGAAATTGGTCGGGCCGCTGGGGATCGGCGAGGACCATTCGGGCATGGGCAAGCTGGGCGGGGGTGGGTTTGCGCACGCCGAGGGTCAACTCCCGTTGCCGCATCCCCAACGGCACCCGCTCATGCCACACCAGCGACGGGTACTGTTCCCGGACGGCTTGGGCGCACTCGTCGGCGACCTGCCGCATGCGTTCGTACGGTTTGCGGGGCTCGCGCGGCGCGGCGTAATTGATGTTGTTGACGTTGCCGCTGGTGCCGTTGCTCATGGCCGCCACAAAGGGGGGATCGAGCCGGTCGGCGCCCAGCAGTTCCTGGATGCGGTCGGCGAACATGGCGAAGTAGTCCGCCGAGATATGATTCGGCCCCGTGCCGCCGACGTAATGGAGTGAATAGTTGGCCAATAGTCCCATCGGTTGCCCATCGAGCGTTTGCAGGGCGAAGAACACAATCTGCGGATCAACCGGGCTGGACGGTTTCAACAGATCCGGCCGGCGTCCCGGATTCATTTTGACCTGCTCCGGTTCGCCAAAGGGATTGAACAACTTCGCGCCCGGCTGCAGCAACCAGCGGCGGCAGAACACCTGGCCGGGCAGATCGGCGGTGCCCCAGGCGATCTTCGCCGGGCGCAGGTTGTAAAGCGCGCATCGCACGCCGTCGGCGATGCGGTGGGCGAGAAAACTCTGGTACTCGGAGAATTCTTTCCCCGGTCGGAACGGGTTGCTCCAGCGGGCGCTCACGGAGGAATGGGTGTGCGTGCCGGACACGAGAATGTGTTCCGCCGGCAGTCCGGTCGCCACGGTGATCTGGCGCTTGGCTTCGTCGAGCACCTCGCGGCTGATGGAGATCGTGTCGCAGACGACAATGGCGATCTGCATCGCGCCATCATCGAGCACGAAACAGCGCGCGTGGAGTTCGTCGTGGACATACTTGGCGGGGGGCGGGGTGCCAAAATTGCCCACCAACCCGCCGCCCAGCCAAGGGGTGATGTTGCTGGTGGCCACGCCGGCCCGGAAAGGCTTCTTTTCAGCCGACTGAGTCGCGCCCGGGGCAATCAACAGGGAAAGGGCTGTCAGAAATAGAAATGCATTGGGATACATGATTCTCTCCTCAGGATGGTTGTTATCCACCGGTTTTCTCCTCGATTTTGACGGAGGTGACTGGCGACAAACCGTGCCGTCTCCTCCGTCGAACCAATGAACTGTTGCTGGAGACAGCCCGTCCACTCACCGCATCGCGCGAGGGGATGGGGAAGGGGTTTCGGACTCCGCCAAGCATGGCATAATCCTACCCGCGAACCACCGGATGCGCCAAGGTGCGGCTACATTCGCGCAACAACGGCTCGATAGGGAAAAGCATTGCGGCATCAAGAGTGCCCGCGCGGATGGCAGATTCGCGAACAATGATGTTGGGGGATGATCGTTTTTCATGGTCACGCCCACGGAATGGCTGTCGGCAGTTGGGCGGAATCCATCACGGCACCTTGCGGGCGAATTTTGACCAATCCGTCCTTGACGCAAAAGCAAGTTTCGCTTAATCAAGGGTCACGGTTCCTCAAAAGATTGCCGGCAGACCATGTCCCCCGTGTGGGGTGACACCCTGTCGCGCAATCCCGCCGGCACGGCAGTTGGACTGCCGATTGGTTGGATTTAACCAGGCGGGGCGTTCCGCCTGCATACGATATGCTGGACCGCATTACTGTATCCAAACCGGAGCCGCCGTTGTGGCCGGCAACGACGCGGCAGGGGGACGGGGTCCCGGCGCCGCGGGATCGGCTGATCTGGATCGTGGATCCCGAAACTGGTCATCGGGAATCCATTGTCTGGGCCGCGGGTGCGTGTCTCCGGCAGGTCGCCTTCGAGAGTCTTTCCAGCCAAACGACGGCCTTGGAACGGTTGGCTGAGTCCTCACCCCAGCCCGCGATCATCATTACCGATTTCCGCGGTGACTTGAGAATCAACGGAGCGGAATTCATTGCCCAAGCCCGGGCGGAGTGCCGACCAGAAACCCGATTTGTCATGTTCAGCGCTTTGGTGGAAGATGCGGCGGCCTTCCGGCGGCTCGCGGGACAGCAATACGATTTGCCGGATGCCATTGTGCCGAAACCGGATGTCTTCAAACTGGCCCAGGCCCTGGCGGAACTGCTGCCACCGCTACCGTGGGATAATCGAGCCAATGAGTGACTCAACCCAGCCGTCGGCATGCATTTGTCACAGGCCTTTACGGGTTTCGCATTGAGCGGGATGGTTCAATATCAGCCCCGCCGGGAATTCTGGAGGGACGGATAATTTGGAGAATTTCAGACAGCCGCTATCCGGGCACAGACTTTTAATTTCGCGCTGCCGTCGCTGCGGCAGGATTACGCAACGCGCCGGCAACGACCGCCCAGCAAAGTCACATGCCCATGATCTGGTAGCCGGCGTCCACGTAAATCACCTGACCCGTGATCGCCGCTGCCCCGTCGCTGGCCAAGAATAGTCCTGTGGCGCCCAGTTCTTCGGGCGTCACGTTGCGTTTCAGCGGCGCGTGTTCTTCGTAATGTTTCAACATCTGGCCAAACCCGCTGATGCCGCGCGCCGCCAAGGTGTTTACCGGTCCGGCACTGATGCAGTTCACCCGGATTTTACGGGGCCCGAGATCGTAAGCGAGATAGCGCGTGCTGGCCTCCAGCGCCGCCTTGGCCACGCCCATGACATTGTAGTGCGGTACCACTTTTTCCGCGCCGTAATAACTCATCGCGATGATGCTGCCGCCCTCGGTCATCAGCGGCGCTGCCGCGCGGGCGAGCGCCACCAGGGAATACGCGCTCACATCGTGCGCGAGTCGGAAGGCTTCGCGGCTGGTGTTCACGAATTCGTTCTCGAGCGCGTCCTTGGGGGCGAAGGCCACCGAATGCAGCATCAGGTGCAATTTGCCAAACGGCGCCCGCACGGCTTGAAAGACCCGGTCAATATGATCGTCCCGCGTCACATCGCATTCCAGGATCAGCGTATCCGCGCCAAAGGCGGCGGCGAGTTCCTCCACGTTTTCCTTGAGCCGCTGGCCTTGGTAGGTGAACGCAAGGGTGGCCCCCGCGCGCGCCCACGCCTGGGCGATCGCCCACGCGATGGACCGTTTGTTGGCCACGCCAAACACAATGCCGAATTTTCCGTCAAGCAGACCCATGGTCGTCAATGGTATTGAATTGTTGAATTAAAGGAGAGAATGACGCGGTTTGCGCCGGATGGCAAGCCGGGTCCGCCCGGGGTTCGGCGCGGCCGCCACGGGCCGTCACGCGGATGGCTTTACTTCCGGCCCGCTGGCGTGCTACAAAGGATGCGCGGCCCGGGGCAAACCACCTCGTGGCCGACTGAAAATTTGAAAACATCCAAGACGACCAGCCCAAAAATTCGTGTGCT
>Ga0255343_1001390_pt1 | contig 32339 bp, 36 predicted proteins | sample wastewater_treat_4_FD_192413 | JGI IMG/M metagenome (GOLD analysis project Ga0255343, IMG submission 192413) | Wastewater microbial communities from Lulu Island WWTP, Vancouver, Canada - plant16 | ecosystem: Engineered > WWTP > Wastewater > Unclassified | place: Canada: Vancouver, British... | reverse complement strand
ATGCGAGCGCTGAACACTATCGGCCATTGTAGAGATTATTTGCAGCTGTGGCAATAGGGAAATTTAAACTATTGAATTCTTAATGTGATGCAATTGTTTATATGGAAATATTAGACTGGTCTATCAGAACTTTTTGCTCAATGGCGGAGGTGAAGGGATTCGAACCCTTGGAGCCGTGAGGCTCACGCTTTCCAAGCGTGTGCAATTGACCACTATGCGACACCTCCTAGTAAAAAGCCGCATTATTATAACGTTTTTTTTCCCAGCTGACAGCCTTAAGCCAAGATTTGCCATTTTTGATATTAATTGATATAATAAAATATGGGAAAAAATCAAGAAAGGTTAGTTATTCCTGCTGGTAGCATGATCAATCGTGGTCCTCATGAGGATGACGATTATTTGCTTGCCCGAAAGGATTTGATCGCGGAAGTAATTGAACGTTTACCCGGAGCGGTTAAAGTGATAATTCCACAATTAACTGCAGAATTGACTGGCAAATATATTGCAGAAAATTTACCAGAGCAACATCAAATTTTTTATATTCACCAGCCCGATTAACTTTTCTTTAAATAATGCTGTCTTTTCTGTTCCGAAAATTTCTCGATACTGTAGCGCAACATGGCGCGTGGCATGTGCAAAGCATATTGGTCAAGAAAATCTGTTAATGCTTTTTCATCTTTTTTGCCGACTTCTCTTAATAACCAACCAACGGCTTTTTGTATTAAATCTTCTTGATCATTGATTAGTATTTTGGCTAGTTTGAAAGTAGGCAAAAATTCCTCTCCCTTAATAAAGGGGAAAGTAGATAACACAGCAATCCGTCTCTCCCACAAAATATCTGAGGTGGCTAATTTAATCAACAATTCAGGCACTTGGTGCACGGTTGTTTGGTTCTGTTTAAGATGTTCTGCATACAAATATTGTCCCAAAATTTTATCAGCTGAGAAATCAACTAAGTCCCAGTTATTAATGTGGGCGGTATTTTGCAGATAAAAATCAACTAATTCTTTTTTTTCATTTTGACTGTGGGCTTTTTGGTAAAGTTCAACCAATAATAATAAACAAACTAAACGAATTTCGTGATAGGGACTTTTTATCAAATCGGATAAATCATTTAAAGCAATCTGCTCTCGATATTTCCTGACTATCACTCGTTGCTGTGGAACTGTTAAACCTAAAAACCGATCGCCTTCAGCATACGCTCCGGGACCAGTCTTGAAAAACCGTTGTAGCTGTTGAGCCTTTTCCTGATTAGCCTGGTTTTTTATATCAGCTACAATTTGTTTGGCAATTTGCATCATTTTAATTCATCAACCATCAGCTAATTTAATTATTCATTAAATTTATTAATTATTCATTAAATTTAAGCTAATAATTCTTTGATTTTTTGAATATTGTCTCTAACTACTTTCTCTCCATCATCCAAAACATCACCTCGATTTACAAATCCCACAAAAGGATTATTGTAATCTCCTTTTTCATCAATATCTGGATAGAGCACTAAATCGGCTGGTTGTTGACTATATTGCGCCAGATGATAAAGCATCACTTGAGAAGTTTTTAGCACTGTCTTAAACGCAGAAATTTTATGATCATCCATCGGAAAATGATTCTTTTGTAAGTTAACAGCAATCACTACTTCAGCGCCCATTTGTTTGACCGTTTTCACTGGTATCGGCACAGCCGTCCCCCCATCGATCAGACGCATCCTACCCCACTGTACTGGTTGTAAAAAAAAGGGTACTGCTGCACTAGCGTGAATAGCCTTGCTCAAGTTCCCTTTTTTTAACTCGACTACTTTGCCGGTCAATAAATCACAAGCCAAAGCACAAAAGGGAATTTTTAAATCTTCAATGCACCGATTGCCCAAATATTTCTTGAAAAGATCTTCCATTTTGTCACCACCAAAAACCCCCCACCTTGGTTTTGGATCAGAAAAAGTATAAAGCAGACGACGGTAACTCATATTTTCACGAAATATTGCTTCTACTTTCTCAATATCCCCAAAAGCGGCATACATACCACCCACCAGCGCACCAGCACTACTACCAGCTATATAACTAATTTCAATATTATTTTTTTGTAATTCCTTGATTAAACCAATATGAGCTAAACCTCGCCAACCTCCAGAACCAAGAGCCAATCCTAATTTTTTTTGATTTTTTACCATGAGAGAATTATAACGGAAAAAAAAGATTAAACTAAAGCATTGTGAAAAACTTGAGGTAAAATGATTTTGATAAAAGCTAAAAATATTTATGTGGTCAGATTTTAAATTTTTTTGAAGAATGTGATTGGGGCACTAACTAACTTTCGATAGATGTACTAATTAACTTTAGAATTAGTTCCGGATTATGGAAAAATACTTGGCGGAAGGGGCGGGACTCGAACCCGCGATGCCCAAAGGGCGTCAGTTTTCGAGGCTGATGCAATAGCCACTATGCGACCCTTCCTTTTTTGATAGTGAGCCAGAAATTTTTTTACAAAACTTATTCATTCTCTTGGCTTTTGCCACTAAGAGCATTTTTAATTCGCCGATCAAGATCTGCAAGAATAGTGGAAAAGTTTTTACCAGTTTCAGCTTGCATTCGCATAATACGACCCTTTTCATCAATTAGTGGTTGCACTTGATCTAAAGATTTCTCTCTCTCTTCAACTAGCCGAACAACTTCAGCAAGATCTGCAAGAAAAGAGGAGAGATCTATACCTTTTTCAGCCAGTGAGTGCCTGATAGAAATCTTTTCTTTAATTGATGGATGCACTTGATCTAAAAATTTTTCTTCCTCTTTAATTAGCCGAACAATCTCTCCGAGGAAAGAGGAGAAATCTATATCATTTTTAACCAATAATTGCCTAAGAGAAGCCGTTTCTTCAATTGATGGTTGCGCTTGATCTAAAGATTTCTCTTTTCCCACGTTATGATTTGTCATAATATCGATATTTTAAACTAATAAAGCAAAAAAACCAACAAAAACTCAACAAATGTGAAAAATCTTCAAGATAAGTTTGTTTAAAGTGCGCCCAAGGGGATTCGAACCTCTGGCCTTTTGTTCCGCAAACAAACGCTCTATCCAGCTGAGCTATGGGCGCGCTCAAGTAGATATTATAAGCCAGTTCAAGTCATTGGACAAATGAAAAATCTTATTCAATCAGTAACTTTGAGTTATTCAATCAATAACTTTGAGCTTGGCTAATCGTTGGGCATTACCTAAACTTTTTACTTTCTTTTGATGGTCATTTTTTTGTGACAGAACCACCAATCATAACAATCTTTTTGACCAGCTCTGGCTTTAACCTCAGCTTCAGTTTTGGCTGGTGGAATAATCACCTGGTTCCCAATCAATTCATTCTCTGGCCAGTTAGCAGGCATTGCCACTTTATTGGCTGTCGCATACTGTAAGGCTTTGACAGCTCGTAAAATTTCTGACATATTACGTCCCACCTCTTGCGGATAGTAAAGAATTAAACGAATCACGGCTCGATCATCAATAATAAAGACCGCTCGTACTGTGTCTGTTCCCTGCTTTTCATGAATCATGCCGAGTAACCTGCCCACCCGACCAGTATTGTCTGAGATGATGGGAAAAGGAATTTCAACATCTAAATTTTCCTTAATCCATTCCACCCATTTAATATGAGAAAAAACTTGATCAATGGATAAACCAATTAATTGAGTATTAATTTTTTTAAACTCTGGGGCGAATTTGGCAAAGGAAACAAATTCGGTAGTACAAACTGGAGTGAAATCGCCAGGATGACTAAACAAGACTGTCCACTTACCCAACAAAATTTTGGGGAAAGATAAACGTCCGTGAGTACTATGTACTTCTAAATCTGGAAATTTGTCGCCAATTAAAGGAAAAGAGTTTTTGGTATTGGAAGAAGCATTATCTGCGCATTGACAACCTTGGCACTGACAACCTTGACACTGACAGGTTGATGAAGCATTTTGAGCATTAGACATAAAAACCTTTCACTAATTTTGTAAAGTAACAAAGCAAGTATAGCATTGAAAATATAGAAAAACAATTAATAAAAAGGATTGATTTTTCAGTTATTAAATCGTTTTAAGAGTAAAAAATGTTCTTTTTATCAACCAATATTAACTTATTTTTTACTTCTCACTTTTTGTTGAGAAATTTGCCCATGATAATATTTTTTACCTTTAATTTTTTCTGGCAAATAACTCTCTTCTCGTTCATTTTTTCCGGGCTTGTATTTGGTATAGCCTTCACCATATTTTAAGTCTTTCATCAACTGGGTTGGGGCATTACGCAGTTTAAGTGGAATACTCAAATTACCAAATTTTTCTACATCAGCTAGGGCACTAAAATAAGCATCATAAGCACTGCGATCTTTTTTGGCTAAAGCTAAATAGGTAGCCCCATGCGCTAAACTAATTTGTGCCTCTGGATAACCAATTTTCATCACTGCTTCAAAAACTTCATTAGCTACTACTAAAGCCGTTGGCTGCGCCATACCTACATCTTCACTGGCAAAAATGACCATTCTTCTAGCAATAAACTTGGGATCCTCGCCAGCTTTGACCATTCTGGCTAAATAATAGAGTGCGGCATCCACATCGCTGGCTCGCAAGCTCTTAATAAAAGCACTAATGATGTTGTAGTGTTCCTCACCTTTTTTATCATAAAGAATTTGTTTAGATTGCAAAGCGTTTTTTAATGAATTCAATTTGAGATTACCATAGAGCGCGTAGGCATTATCTATGATCGTTAATAATTTGCGGGCGTCACCATCAGCATAATTAAGCAGAAATTCTTCACTTGCTTTGTCGATTTTTTTAACTTTTAATAGCTTTAAGGCTTTCTTGATAATTAATAACAATTCTTCATCCTTGAGTGGATTAAGAACAAAAACTCGCATTCTAGACAAGAGAGGTGGAATTACTTCAAAAGAGGGATTTTCTGTAGTCGCTCCAATCAAGACAATCTGACCATTTTCAACACTAGGCAATAAAAAATCTTGTTGAGCTTTGTTGAAGCGGTGAATTTCATCTAAAAATAATACTGGGGCTTGATATGACTCCATCAAAGTTTTTTGTTCTTGGGTTCGGTCAAGAACTTTTTTGATATCAGCTTTACTGGCTGAGACGGCAGATAGTTCAATAAATGACCGACCAGTTTCTCGAGCAATAATTTTTGCTAAAGTGGTTTTGCCCACCCCAGGAGGTCCCCAAAAAATTAAAGAAAAAGGGGCACCTAAGGCAATCATCGCGCTTAAAGGTTTGCCTTCACCAACTAAGTGGTCTTGGCCAATAAATTCATCTAGATTCTTGGGGCGCAAAATTGAGGCTAGTGGTTCACTAAAAGACACAAGCCTATTCTATCACTCATTTTTGGCGTCTTTTAGCGCTTGCATTTTTTTATTACGTTCAAGTTTGTTTAAATAACGTTTGCGTAACCGTAAATTTTTTGGAGTGACTTCTAACAGTTCATCATTTTCAATAAAGTCTAAACATTGTTCTAAACTAAGTTCCACTCGACTATTAAGCACCGTCATTACTTCTGCATTAGAGCGGAAATTAGTCAGTTTTTTATTTTTGCAAACATTGACTTCCAAATCCCCCTTTTGTTTGCACAAGCCAACAATTTGTCCTTCATAAACCTCTTCACCAGGAACGACAAAAGTTTTACCTCGTTGTTGAACACTTTCTAGAGCGTAGGCAGTGACCGTACCAGTTTCAGTGGCAATCAGCGCCCCGTTGCGTAACTTTAATCGACTTTCTTGGAGTGGAGCATAATGTAAAAAGGAACTGGTAAATAAACCATTGCCCTTAGTTTTAGTCAAAATTTCACTGCGAAAACCAAGAAGATTACGACTGGTAATTTGGTAAACCATCCGACAAATACCCTTGCTATTAGTAAAACTACTTTGCAATTGTGCATGCCGTTTTCCCAGTTCTTCAGTAATAATGCCTAAATAGTCTTGCTCAATTTCAATAATTAGCTCTTCCACTGGTTCTTGCTTGACACCGTCAATTTCTTTGAAAATTACTTGAGGACGACTGACTTCCATCTCATAACCTTCACGACGCATAGTTTCAATTAAAACTGATAAATGCAATTCTCCTCGACCAGCCACAATAAACACCCCACCCTCTTTTTGCTCAATGCGCAATCCTAAGTTGGTTTTTTGTTCGCGCTTGAGACGATCAGCCAATTGGCGAACCGTACAAAACTCACTTTCTCTACCAACAAAAGGGGAAGTATTGGCGGCAATTTGAATCTTCAGGGTTGGCTCAGTAATTTTGATCATGGGGAAACCCTTGGTTTCACCTAGAGCTGCTAAAGTTTGACCGATAGCAATTTTATCTACACCAGTAATAGCAATAATATCTCCAGGTCTTGACTGCTTGATTTCTTGTCTATTTAAACCATTGCTTTCCATTAGATGAGTAACGGTCATTTCTCCAACTTTTTGATCTTCTTGTAAAATCACTAAACGCTGACCTGCTTTAACTATGCCCTGAGTCACTTTACCAATAGCATAAACTCCTTTGTACGAATCAAAATCTAGTGTAGAAACTTGCATTTTAAAAGGTTTAGAAGGATCAGTTTGGGGAGCAGGAATACTTTTGACTATTTCCTCAAATAGTAATTGCAAATTGCCTGGCTCTTTGGCTAAAGATTCTGCTTGAGTTTCTTCAGGTAATTTTGACCAAATTTTACCCATGCGACCAACCGAATACAAAACAGGAAAATCTAATTGAGTACTATCATCTGCTAAACTGAGGAATAATTCTTCCACTTGATTTAAAACTCTTTCAGGTTCACTATCTTGACGATCGATTTTATTGATTAAAACGATGATGGGTAGTTTGCGTTTAATCGCTTGTTGTAAAACAAATTTGGTTTGAGGCAGGGGACCCTCAGCCGCATCAACTAGTAAAATCGCTCCATCAGCCATGCTAATGACTCGCTCAACTTCGCCAGCAAAATCAGCGTGACCTGGGGTGTCAATGATATTAATTTTAATTTCTTCACCGGCCAAGCTGCGATAATTAATCGAAGTATTTTTGGCTAAAATAGTAATACCCTTTTCTCGCTCTAAATCATTACTATCAAGAATAGTCTCTTGAGACATTTCCGCTTGATTCTCACGAAAAGTATGGGTCTGCTTGAGCATCCCATCAATTAGAGTAGTTTTGCCATGATCAACATGGGCGATAATCGCGACATTACGTATTTGCATGAATTTCCTAAAAGCAAAAGAACAATTATACTCTTTTCACTCAGAAATTGATAGTTAATTGACTAATAAATCTAGTATTTCGCTAGGTTGATTGATTAAAAAATCTGGTTTAGCACTAGTTAGTAATTCTTCACTGGCAAAACCCCAAGTGACAGCGGCAACCGAAACCCCAGCCTTTTGACAAGCCTCAACGTCTCTGACTTGATCGCCAAAATACAAGACTTGTGCTGGATCGATTTTGCGCTCTTGCATTAAAGACTTGAGAGCTTTGTCTTTACCAAATAAGTTTTTCTCACATCGCCAAAAGGAAAAAACAGTGGACAGAGGCAGATTTTGATTAATAAAAAAATTTTCAATATTGCTCAATTGATTCGAACTCAAAATGCCTAAAGTAAAATTTTTCTTTAAATTGAGTAAAGTTTTTTTGATTCCTGGATAGAAATTTGCCTGAGAAATTAAAGCGCTTACTTCTTGATTGAGCGCCTCCGTAATTTTTAATAATTTAATTGGACCAATCTGATATTCTTTGCAAATTTCCTTCATGCTAGTTGAGTGAAGTTTCATTAATTCTTTTTTGCCAATTTTTGGTAAATCAAATCGGGCATGAATTTGATTAAAAGCTCTCACTTGAATACCAGCCGTATCGGCCAGAGTGCCATCAAAATCAAAAATTAGATACTTAAAGTCGTTAGTCATTACTTCCTTTTCATTTAGCAACTGCTAGTTAAACTAACTTGACACTAGCTTTTAATTCTCGAATTTCTGCTTCTGTTAATTTCCGAACCGTCCCAGGTTCTAAATTAGCCAACTCGATGTTGCCCAGACGCACTCTAACTAGACGAGTTACTTCCCAACCAACTCGAGCACAGAGTCGGCGCACTTCACGTTTTCGACCCTCGTGAAGGATAAACTTCAATTGTAAATTACGCCCATCTTTTTTTAATAATTCAACTCGATCTGCCTTAGCTTTTCGACCAGCTAACAATACTCCTTTTTCCAGTCTAGCAATTTTTGACTGAGAAAAAATTCCAGTGGCATCAACTAGATACTCTTTTTCCACTTCGTATTGAGGATGAGTTAAACGATGAGTCAACTCACCATCATTAGTCATCAACAATAAGCCCTCGGATTCATAATCTAAACGACCCACCGGGTATAAACGAGTCTGTGTTTTGTTTTTTAAATAATGAGTAACTGTTTGGCGCTGGTCTGGATCACTGACCGCTGAAATTACCGCTGGGGGTTTATTCAATAGCCAATATTCATAATTTACTCCGCCCTCAAGTTTTTGCAAAATTGCTGGATTGATCAGTTCCCCATTGACCACTAACTTATCTTTGTTTAAATCAACTTTTTCTCCTAATTTTGCTTTGCGACCGTTGATTTTAACCTTGCCTGCACTAATTAATAAGTCAGCTCCTCGGCGAGAACTAATTCCTAAATCAGCTAGTAGTTTGTTGATGCGCACACTCATAAATCTCCGTTAATTATATACACTAAATGATTAATAAAATCGAGATCTTTCAAATTTAATTTAGCCAGTTAATCACCAATAATAATTAGTTCTTCCTCGGCTCGCGTCACCGCTGTATAAAGCCAGCGTCGCCAATCCTCATCAGACATTTGTTTAAAGCGCTCTTCAAAAACAATTACTCGTTTGGCTTGACTACCTTGAGCTTTATGGACCGTCAGCGCATAAGCAAAATCAAACAAATCAGCTTTTTTGAGTAAATATCTATCTTGACCATTAAAACTAATTGTTTGAGGACTGTTAAATTGTTTAGCCACTACTAGGCCTTCATAAAGTTGATTTTGATCATCAAAATCAACACTAACTTCAAAAAAATTTTTATCAATTCGCCGAATGTGCTCTAATGTCCCTAACATACCGTTATAAATCTGCTTTTGTTGATTGTTACGTAAACAGATCACCCGATCTCCAGCTTGAGGTTCTTCCGATTCAAAACCTTTTAGCGTTCTAAGGTATTGATTAAGTCGCAATCGAGTGTTGTTGTAGCCACAAACAATTAGTGTTTCTTCGTCTGCCATTTGTAAATAATTTTCCACTTGTTCGGCAGTTTCGGGATCTCTCTTCAATAATTTCCTCACTTTTTTTCCATATTTAGCCACTGGAATATAACCTTTAGTTCTCGCTAAAATTGATACCTCAATAATGGGATTATTGAGTTCTTGACGGTGTATCGTTTCTAATCGTAGAATCGGCTCTTTCATTAAATTAAAATAACCATGGATTGGTGGTAATTGACCATGATCGCCCACAGCGATAATGGGAATTTGGTAAGATAACAAATCCTGCCAAATTTCCTGATCGATCATTGATGCCTCATCAACAATAATTAAATCAGTTTGTAAACGATCTTTCTTACGCCAAGCAACAATTTGTTGTTGCTCATTTTTCACTACGCTATAAATCAATGAATGGATGGTGCTGATCGAATCTTGCCGATACAGCAAATCGAATTCTGTTAAATAATTCTGTAAAACCTGTGTTGCTTTACCAGTAAAGGCAGCAAAAGCTACTTTTAATTTGGGAGATTTTTTATAAAGTAGGCGACGCAGTACCGCAATTAGAGTAGTTTTGCCAGTGCCCGCATAACCGCCGATCGTTAGATATTGCTGTTGGTCAGTTTTAAATTCAAACCAGTGTAAAATCTGCTTTAAAACAAGTTTTTTATCCTCTGACAAGGTTAAGGTTTGATTTTTGATGGTTGGCATGATCTCCGATCAGCCTAGCAAGAAAAGCCTAAACAATCAACATCGCATCACCAAAACTAAAAAACCGATAATCATTTTGGATAGCATGTTGGTAAGCTTGACCAATTTGAGACTGGCTAAATTTTTCAAAGACAAAGGGGGAATTGGGCTGGCTAGTAAAGGCCGATACCATCATTAATAAACTTGATTGTGGCAAATGAAAATTGGTAATTAAAGCATCAACCATGGCGAATTTAAAAGGTGGATGAATAAACAGCTTGCTACTTTGTTTGCCACTTTTTAACATTAGAGAATTTTTTTTATTTTTTTCGGATTTATTTTCATTTTTCTGATAATTAATCAAAGCAGTTTCTAAAGCTCGTGCGCTAGTTGTGCCGACTGCCACAATGCGTTTACCAGCCCTCTTTGCTTCAGTGAGTCGCTTCGCCACTGCCTCATCGATAACAAAATATTCTTGGTGAAGTTCTTGGTTTTCCCAATTTTTTCTTGTCAATTTAGCAAAAGTGCCCAAACCAACTGCTAAATCAATTTTTTCGATTTGGACGCCTTTATTTTTTAGCTTTGTTAAGAGTTCTTCGGTAAAATGTAAGCCGGCTGTTGGCGCAGCAGCTGAACCAACTTTTTTGGCATAAATAGTTTGGTATTCTTTGCGACGCAATGCTTCACTTTGCTTATTTTTAATATATGGCGGCAGTGGTGTGTAGCCACAAGCTTCAATGGCTTGCCATAAGCTATCGTCAGCATGATTAAATTTAACTTCCACTTGAGCAGAATAATCACTGCGAGCCATTACTTGAGCTTGCAGTAAATCTTCTAGGTCTAAATTTTCATCTGGTAAATAATTCCGTGGAGGAAAGTATAAGCGCTGGTGCAATTTTAGTGATGGTTTACTAATCGCTTGCCAACTGTCGCCGCTGATTTGTTTTAACAGCAGTAGTTCTACTTTGCCACCTGTATTTTTTTTACCTAACAAGCGGGCTGGAAAAACTTTACTTTCATTAACTACCAAAACGTCTTGGCTGGTTAAAAGTTGATCTAATTGAAAAAATTGATAATCGCTAAACTGACCAGTTTGCCGATCAAACACTAAAAGTTTAGATTGATCTCTTTCTGGTAGAGGCTGATTAGCAATTTTGCTTTTGGGCAAATCATAGTGAAAATTGGCTAAAACTTGATCAAAATTATCAGTCATGCTGCTAGTTTAACACTCCCTTAATGTGTCGCCAAGCTTAGACCATAATTATTTAGTCTTCTTGGCGTATTGGGAATAATTAGCTCTCAAGAACTCTTCTCTTGCCTCGCCTTTTAAGTTGGGTAAAAAAGGTCGGAAATTGACAAGTTCCTTGGGTTCTTTATGCAAGGTATTAATTAATTTGTTTAAATATTGTTGTAAATCCTCAGCATACTGAATATTTTCGATATAAAAATATTTTTTATTAACTCGGGCAGGATCGTCCGTAGCTACTCCCGAACTACTAGCACTTGAACGAGCCGTAATACTGCCAAGCTTGAGATAGGAGCTCAAAAAACCTCGATTGTGAAAACTAGTATCAACAATCATCTCCAAAGGTAAACTCATGTTATAACGATTAAAAGGTGTCGTATAAATAAATTTAATCAGCCTTTTATTAGTCACAATTGCTACTGATTTCTTCCATAAGGTAAAGACCCACCAAACTCCAATAACCATAAATATGAAAAAAATCACTAATATCACCAAAATTAATTCTGATAAGAGTTGATTCGTCATAACTGCATTAAGTGTCCGATTTAAAATGCTACCAGCTAATATAATGCTCAGTCCCACTAACAAAACAAAAGCGAGGCGCAGAAACAAAAAAAGCGGGTGTTCTCTGGTAACATAGAGTATTCTTTCATCACTAGCTTGGCCAGGAAATCGAGACTGATCGTAGGGAAAATTATTCTTTTTAAGATCAAAAAAGGATTGATTAGACATAGTCTTATTATATCACCTGAGTTATACTAAATAATCAATGTTTAAAAAAGTTAGACAAACTTTAACTAAAAAATTACGAAAATTTACCAAAAAACAAAAAACTGTTTTATATGTTTTACTCTGCTTATTAATTTTAATTATCTCCATTTCGGCCACTGTCGCTTACCAGCATTTTCAACAACAAAAGCAAACTCAAGATGAGATTTTAATTGAGGCACAAGCTACTCATCCGTTAAATTCAGATACTAGTCAGATTGAAGAAAATGATCGAAAAGAACTCAATGTTCTCCTAATTGGCTACGGAGGAGCGGGACATCAAGGTGGAATGCTGGCTGATCTCATTCAAATTGCTCACTTTGATTTTGAAAAAAACACTCTAGCTTTTATTTCTATACCCAGAGATTTGGAATTGAGTTTGGGCAATGGTCGTTATCAAAAAATTAATAATGTTTTTAGTTCACAGATGACTGGTTCAGACCCAATTGTTAATGCTGGTCAAGTTACTAAAAATCTCTTATCTTCTATCACCAATTTAAATATTAAATATTTCATTGCAGTTGACTTTGTTGGCTTTCAACGCTTAATTGGTCAAGAATTAGGCAGTATTGAAGTAGAAGTTGCCGAAGATTTTAAGGATCAATGGTATCCAATTGAGGGCAAGCAACTGGACCCGTGTGGTTATAGTAATGAAGAAATTGCTCAACTAACTGCCACTCTCAGTGGTTTTGAATTAGAAAAACAATTTACCTGTCGTTATGAAACTATTTATTTTCCAGCTGGCTTACAAAAAATGGAAGGAGCCGAGGCGCTAAAATATGTCCGTTCCCGACACAGTTCTAGTGATTTCGATCGCAGTCGGCGGCAAGTCGAAGTGCTCACTGGAATTAGAAAAAAGTTGTTTGAGCTAGAAGCTCTCAGTCATATTCCAGATTTTTTCAAAAAAGTTAATCAGCACGTTACTACTGATTTAAATTTAGAAATACTCGAATATTTGGCCCCATTATTACTTAATGCCAATGATTTTACGATTAAAAATATCAATCTCAGTACGGAAAATGTGTTGAATAGTAGTAGTAGTTCTAATGGCTTTGTTCTCATTCCTAAGGCTGGACCTAACAACTGGACCCAGTTGCAAAATTTTATTCAAGATTCCCTTAACTCAAATAATTAAGAGCGATAAACCTGACTTTTTGCTCATTGCTTGCTTTTCTAATCTAAATGTGACTTAATGAGCTGCTTAAAAAAATGAAAAAACACTATTATTTAGAAAACTTTTTATATTTTGTGGGACGGTCAATCGCTCGTCTTTACACCAAAATTGATTTAAAAAAACAAATTAAATCAAAAAAACAATTTCCCTTGGGAGCAAAAATTTTTGCGGTTAATCACCCGAGCACCCTTGATCCTCTTTATATCATGAGCAGTATCAAAGAACCGGTTCATGCTCTCTTGACCGAAGATGTGTTTAAAATTTTTGGCCTGAACAAATTAATCGCTTGGGCTGGTCATGTAGCTGTTGGCCGAAATTCAGGTTTAATTGCCCTCAATCAAGCCATCACTTTACTTACAAAAAATCGCTCAATTTTAATTTTTCCTGAAGGAATGGTTAGTAAAAATAGTCAACAGGTAGAAAAGTTAAAAACTGGGGCGGTAAGAATGGCTTTAGCTACTGGCGCACCCATTATTCCGATTGGCATTTGTGTTGATCCACAAAAAATTAAAAAATTCACTATTAAAATTAAAAATCAAGAAAACCAATTTTATTGGTACCGACGAGGGGCTTACATCGTTAGCTATGGTCAGCCTCTTTATTTTAAAGGTCAAATTGCTGATCAAAAATTAGTGAAAAATTATAGTCAAATTCTTAGAGAAAATTTGCAGCAATTATTACACTCTGGTGTTCAATCTCTATTAATCCTTTAACCCTAATACTGATTGTTGCTTAAAAAATTTATTTCTGATAAATTGTTGTTGCTGTGGAACACGGTGCAAATCCGTGACTGTGCCGCAACGGTAATTTTGTTTTTAATCACAATTACAAATAAGTCCGATCTTCAGCCAAAATTAGTCTTGACGAGCATCAAGCAATTTTTTTTAGGCTTTTCCACGGCGAATTATAAATAAAGTTCATCTTTAAGATGAGCCTGGCTAATTCAGCCAAAGAAAGGTCTGATGAAAGAACAAATTTCATCTGTAGAATACGCAACTAATTGGTATGGAGAAGAATGGGAAAAGAAAACCCTAGAGTCGATCTCGTCATTGATTGCAACAGGTGGTAACACTGATCAATTTTTATCGATTTTAAAAACTATTGAACAAGAAGTTGATATCACTTTAAACAGTTTTATACAGAATCTTATTCATAGTGGACTAAACCTGACCAGTCTAATTGATCAAGAATTGTTTCAATTAAATCAACAAGTTAAAGAACAAATAGCTGCTTTGTTTCTCCGTGAAAAATTTGGTCCTCCAGAAGATCCTCTTGTTTCTGTCGTTTTTGCTGATCTAGCACAAAGAGAAGTTTTAGCTCGTCATGAAAGTATGGCTACTGCCAACGCAAGTGCTGCTCTAATAAACAAGTTTGAAAAGGAAATTTTACTTCAATTACAACTATTGGTTGCTCAGCAAATAAATTTGCTTGAAAAAGAAGTTAAACAATATCAACAAGCAAAAAAGGACGGGGAACTTATTAGTCAACAAACTCCGGAAATCGCAACTGAGATGTCTCCATATCAGAAAAAGTTTGAGCATGCTTTTACTAAATTTGAAAGCAAAAAACATTCACTAGAAAAACTCTATCAGCTTTTGAGCTACAGACTCACCGATAAAGAAGATCAGCACAATAACAAACAAGTTGTTCTTGAATTAGCTAAACAAAATACTAGTCCAACACAGCTGAATTTTTAAAAATAAAAACACTCAAAAGGGTGGTGAGTGACACAGCCAACATTAGTGCTGGCTAAAATCAAAGTACTAATTTATTGACTAATTGATTGATAGTAGATAATCGTAACCAACAATGATTTCTAAATAATCGCTAATTCTTCACCAACTTCTTTAATGTTTTGCAAAAAGGCTTTTAGATCAGTTTTATTGTGACTGGCACTAATTTGGACACGAATTTCGTCTTTACCTTTAGGCACTACTGGATAATTGATGTTGGTGACAATAAAACCACGCTCAAACATTTTTTCAGTCAAGGCTTTGGTTTTAGCTGTATCACCAATTAAAATAGCTTGAATTGGATGAATTGATTCAGCCGCAAACTGGAAACCCAAAGCTGATAATTCTTTTTTAATAAAAGCTAAATTATCAGCTAACTTCTCCAACAATTTGGCTCCGGTTGAAGAGTCAAGTAATTGGACTGCTGCCAATGCTGCAGCAGCCGTTCCTGGAGAAATAGGATTCGAATAAATATATGTAGCAGCAGATTCTCGAAGATAATCAATGACAACTTGTTTAGCTACTACATAACCACCATCTGCACCTAAACCTTTTCCCAAAGTACCGATGAGAACATCGGCTTTAGCACCAGAAACTTCTTCTGTTCCTCGACCAGTTTTACCAAAAGCAGCTACACCGTGACAATCGTCAACCACCAACAAAACCCCCTCAGGATAGAGTTTGTCATAGTGATTAATGACACGGCGTAATTTTTTCAAATCTTGATATTCGCCTAACATTGAAAAGGCCCCATCGGTAACTACTAAAACACGCTTAAATTTCTTCACATTTTTCTGCAAAATTTCTTCCAATGATTGAGAATCCAAGTGTTTAAAAATCGCTTTCTGATTACTAGGTAAATTGGCTACACGAATACCATCAATAATGCTGCGATGATTGAGTTCATCGGAAATAACCAAGGCTTCACTTTGCAACACAGAATCCTTGCTTTGACCTTTGATTAAACTAAATAGAACTGCCAAATTAGTAGCAAAGGCGCTAGAAAAAACCATTGCATCATCTCGCCCATGAAAATTGGCTAGCGCTTTTTCTAAATCACGATGCACTTGAAAGGATCCAGAAATAAAACGCACTGCACCAGGACCAGTACCACAAAGTTCGGTCATTTGGTGTTCGGCTTTTTTTAATTTTCGATGGTGGCGCAAACCTAAATAATCATTGGAATTAAAAATCCGATAAGGTTTACCATCGATTATGGCTTTGGGGGAAGCTTCTTGGGTAAAACCAGCAATTAAATGCTCTTTCCTCTTAGTCACGCTAGCGGCATCAATTCTAGCCACTTCTTTTTGCAAAATTTTAAAAAAATCTTGACGAGGCATAAAGTCCTTTCATTAACCTGATCGTAATATACTACAAAATCCTCAAAAAATTAAGTTAATCTAACAAAAAAATTAAGCTAATCTAATTGGCAATTATTCAGCAATTTTTGCTGAAAAATATTCAATAATGTTAGGGGTACCTATTAAACAATTGCCATCTGTGGTGTAAAGAAAAGGGACACCAATGCGTTGAGTATCTAAACCACAACTTTCAGCTCGCGCTGTTAATTCTTCAGAATTAGCTTGATTGTTGTAAACCTCTTTACTAACAATCTTAACTTTTTCTTCAAAATTGTTTTCTGCCATCCAATCTTTTACATCTTGGCAATGAGGACATCCATCTCCCCAATAAAAAATATCATTATCTACTGGTTCTCCACTTTCGGCTAGCACTTCGCTGGTTTCTTGACCTGCATTATCATTTTTTGGTTGATTTAATTGTCGACCATTGAGCACAAACAGATCAATTGCTAACCAAGCAAAAATTGCCACACTGATCAAAATAATAATTTTATTTAAGCTACTAAGTTTTTTGTTCATAATTTTTCCCTAATTTATATTATTTAATCATTAGCTTTATAGACTAAAACTTTATCATTATTTAGCAAAATAATAAATCAACAAAAATTCTTATATTAATCCGTGAAACAATTGATAGATATACCATTCTTATAAACACCACCAGTAGCTGAAAAATTATCTAACCAAATCCCATTCTTTAAGTTTCGCTACATCACCTGATTGAATCTTAAACAAGCTCGCATATAAACCGTCTTTTGCTAATAATTGTTCGTGGGTGCCTTGTTCTAATAAATGTTGATTTTTAATCACAATAATTTTGTCTGAGCGCTGAACTGTGGATAGGCGGTGAGCAATGATAATTGAGGTACGACCCTTCAATACCTCGGTTAAAGCTTGTTGAATATACATTTCTGATTCTGAATCCAGCGAACTAGTCGCTTCATCCAAAATTATAATTTTTGGATCACGTAAAATAGTTCTCGCTAGCGATAAGCGTTGGCGCTGTCCACCAGAGAGTTTTACCCCTCGCTCACCAATAGTAGTCTTTAAACCTTTATCTAATTTTTCAATAAATTCATCAGCTCGAGCAATTTTACAAGCTCGCCACATTTCCTCTTCCGTAGCATCAGGTTTGGCATAGCGCAAATTTTCCTCAATTGAGCTAGCAAACAGATAGGCACTTTGACTAACTAAGCCCATTTGTGCTCGCAAGTCTTGTTGACGAAATTTTTTAATATCAATTCCGTCTAAATAAATTGTTCCCTCGTCAGGATCAAAAAAACGCATTAATAAACTGGCGATAGTACTCTTACCAGCCCCAGATGGACCAACAAAAGCGGTCATTTGACCAGGTTCAATAGTAAAAGATACATGATCAAGAACTTTTAATCTTTTGGGATTGTGGTGTGACTGTTCTTTCACTAGGCTTTTTAATTTGTCTTCATCTTCATCATTTTTATCAAAATACCGATACATATTTTTGGAATAAGCAAACGACACATTATCAAAAACAATTTTTCCCTGCAAATTATTAATAGCTACTGGCTTAACTGGATCAATGACTTCTGGTTTTACGTTCATAATTTTAAAAAAATCTCGAGCTCCAATTTGAGCTCGCTTGACTTCCCAAAAAATCCAGTTAATTTGCCACAAGGGTTGACGAATCATTTGAATTAAGCCAACTAATAAAATTAAAGTACCGATAGTAATCTGCCCCTGCCAAGTAATATAAACAATATATGCATACATCGCCCAACTTAGTGATTCTAAAATAATGTCACCAATGGCCGAACGATTGGTATTTTTTTCCATTTCTTGGCGGAGGTTAATAACTTTTTGGAAAAAATCTTTCAATTGGCGTTTCTCAAATTCTTCTGCTCGAAATGATTTAATTAATTCCATCGAACTTAATACCTCCCAGAAATGGGCGTACTGCTTATCATATAGGTGATATTCGCGACGTTCTAATTTGTTATTTTTTTCAAAACGCCAGCGATTAATGGCCACGTAGGGAACAAACGCTAGAACTGTAATTACGCCAATTCGCCATTCGTAATAAAGAACTATGGCAAAAGATAATATTGCGGTGGTAACACTAGGAATAAAATGCATGCCAGAATTATTGACAATTGAAGTCAAGCGATTTACCCCCCGATCTAGTTCGCTCATTACCTTGCCAGTTTCCTGTTCATTATAAAAAGAGAGTGATAATTTCATTAAATGATCAAAACCCAACTGTTTTAAACTGGCTTCAAATTTAATCACAAAAATATTGGTTAGGTACCAAGACAAACGATTCAGCACTGATTGAATTAATTTAACCAGTAATAAGACTAGAAGCAAAATAGCAATATAAGAAAACAACCCTCGATCTTGATTGTTGACTAAACGATCGGTAATAGCGCGAGTAATAAATGGCTCAACTTGATTGAGTAACGCCATCACGATAATCAAAACACTAATTAAAATTAGTGTTTTACGGTAGGGCTTGGTATATTCGTAAATTTTTTTAAACATTACTTGATGGCGATAGTTTATCAGCTCTCAAGGCCAAAAACTAGAGGAAAAGCTTGTTTCATAATACCAATTTTGCTACACTGAGTAGTCATATGCCCAAAATTTCCTATTACAATATTGATTATCAAGATGTTTTAAATAAATTGGGTAGCGATCGAGAAAAAGGCTTAAGTAAAAACGAAGTTAGCAAAAGACAACAACAATTTGGTAGCAACGAAATCGCTGATGACAGACCCAAGCATTTAGTCCTAAAAATTCTCTGGAACCAATTTAATAATTTACTAGTCTTGATCCTAGCGATTTCAGCCATTATTACTTACTTTTTAGGCAATAAGCTTGATACCTACGTCATTATTTTTGCGATCTTGTCTGATGCAATAATTGGTTTTGTCCAAGAATATAGAGCCAATAAAGCAATTGAGTCACTCAAAGAAATTGTGGTGGCAACGAGTAAGGTTTATCGGGATGGTCAATTAATTGAAATCCCGGCCAAAAATTTGGTGCCTGGCGATATTGTTTTATTAGAAGAAGGAGAAAGGCTGCCAAGACATTTCCCACGTAATAGTTGAGTGGAAATGTGCTTGCGCAATACCCACCCCCACTCCCACCCTTCCGGTGGAAGGAACTCCCACCACCACAGCAACGCTGCCGGTGGAAGAAACCTCCACTCCCACCATCCCGGTGGAAGGAACTCCCACCACCACAGCAACGCTGCCGGTGGAGGTAACTGCCACAGCAACTCTGCCAGTGGAAGAAACCTCCACCGCAACTCTGCCAGTGGTGGATAAAACTCCTACCCCTACTATCACCAAAACACCCCACAGGGTAAACACGGGCACCGTTATGCCAACTGCTGGCGCCGGTGGTGGAGGAGGAGCTGGTGGACCAACAACCCCACCCACCCCTATTAGGTGGAATTGGCTGATTCTTTCGCTCATCGGAGCGACTGGGTTAGGAGGATCATTTATACCTCTGAAGCGTCAAGACGCTTAAGAGGTCTAATGTCCTCCATCCGTGCAAGCGAGACTCTGGCTATCCTGCCAGCTAGAGTCTCTAAGGAGATCAATTCTTTTGGTCTTGGGCCACAAAGCCCCTTCGCCTCTCTTGTATGTTTAATACCAAAATTAATAATCGAATTAATATTAAATGACAGAAAATCAAACAAATAAATTTAATCCTGATGTCAACATTTCCAGGCGTGATTTTTTGCGTCTAGCTGAAACTTTTGGTTTAAGTACAGTTATATTGTGGTTAGGTGCCTACAAAGCAAAAAAAATCTTTACTCCTCCTTTAGAATCTCTCACACCCCTATCCCCAACCAATCTTCCTGAAACAACAGCTACACCTTTCGCTACTGGCACACCCACCCAAATTGTTGAAACTGCAATTGTAACCCAAACACCAGAACCCACTCCTACTAATATTTCCAAAGAACAGGAATACGCTCACTTTCACTGTGAAAATACTGACTTAAGAAAAACTGTCGGCCCCATTGACTGGACCAAAGCTGTCACCCTCACTATTCCAGCAGAAGCTAATTTGCTTGCCGATCAACAAACTACCATAATTTTCCCCACTCCCTTAAATGTTACAGAAGGTTCCTGGGATGAAATGGCCGACAAAACTAACGAATTTAATCAATGGTGGGATCCAGAAGAAAAAGTAATGACCTTTGCCGGTAATCCATCTGCTCATCCATTTCTTCTTCTCCATGCCTACCAGTTAAAAAACGGCAAACGTACTTATGCTGGTGAATACTTCCGCCGGGCATTAGATAAACAGAAAGAATCAGACACTAATCCCTTAATTGGCAAGTTCTGGATTTTTGAACAAGAAGATAATAGCGGCAAAGTTAATCGAGTAAAAATGAGCTTTGTGCACATGACTGAACTCAGCGCAGATGATTTTTGGAATTCTATGTTTGTACTGGATAGCAATAACAAAATCATTGTTGATTATAATCATGCCTGGAAACCTGATCCTCATAATCCCAGACAACAAATTCCACTAATTCCTGAAGAATATCATCAACCCCAGCATCTAACTTTAGCTACTTGTGATCATGGCGGTGCCGCTATCGCTACACTAAAAATTGAATCTGTTGAAGAGATAAAAAATCCTCTAGCCCTTTTCTGGTTCGCTTTTTATCAAGGTTTAGCTAAAGCATAGGCTTATAACCTATTTTTGAAGACAGGACTGTGTATTTAGTGAGTGAAATAGTAAAAGACATAAAAATGGAAAAACTTTCTTATTTTTCTTACTTTTTTTCCGGAACAAAGTAACGAAACCAAACAAACCATATTAACCAAAGCAAATCTAACCAATTATGTGTAGAAAATCCCTTCACACCCAAAAAACCAAGAAAACCAAGAAAGCCTAATGACCAATTTTTCCTCATACCGTTTAGTATATCACGGAGGTTTTAGCCCTTGTACATTGTGTGTGCTCCCCTTGGTAGACTTGTTTCTTAACCAAGAACTTGGAATTAAAAAGTGGATTAGCCTAAAATTTCATGACCTTAGAGAAGTACAGCATTCTTATCAAGTCTTGTAAAAACGTTTTGATCTTTACGCACCGACTGATCTTCTCTAGGTACTGACTTTTCTAAATCCTGATTATCACCATGAGTCAAAGGTGTTCTTTCCTTGAAGACTTCATCTAAAAGTTCTCTTACAGATTGCTTTTCATCATTTTGCTGGAAATTGGGTAAACTGTAACCTAACATAAGTTTTCCAGTGCAGTTGCTACTTTTTGCTCTGACTTTTTTAGTCGATTTTGATGTTTTTTAAACTCTTTAAGGATAATATCGACTTCAGTCTGAGATTTTTGTGAGTAAGCACCATTCTTTATAATAACTATATCACAAAGTGAGCCCACACCAGGGTCGTACTCAGCCCTGCTTTTTGCCTTCAGAAGAGATAAAAGTGACTTGGATAGTGAAGATTGACTGCTTATTTCACTTTCAATCAGTGATAATGTGGCATGCCTTGATCCACTACCTATACATGCATATCCTATAGAATCTTGGCTAACTACACTCCCAGAGTGATCCATGGTATAGATATGAGCGTTTGAATCTTCACCATGTGTGCCAGCCACAATTATCTCTACATCAATTCTAAGGTTGGCAATAAATTGTGATACTTGTTTCACTAAGTCTGGATCAAATTTGGGCTGATTATGCATAAAAGTTTGATGATCTATCTGGAATCTTCTTTGTAGCACATTAGTAATAATACTTTGCCAATGTTGTGTAAAAGAACCGTTAACAATTTCAGCAATATCTCTTACTGATTCAGGATTTGCACTCGAAAGATTCTTTAATGCGACTTGTAAAATCTCATTTGCATGAATAACGTCACCTGCAAATAGGGCTACAACTGAGTCATTAAGTGGAATAATCTTATTATTCTCTGAGATTTCGTAAGCCGTTCTCACGGGCTCACCCAATGTAAGCATCTTGTCGGTGATAGAAACAACTTTATTTTTTTCGGAAATTGCAGCAATACAAATAGTCATATTCTGATTATATCAGTAATGATAAGATATGATAAAGAAAATTTAACTGAAATGGTAACCGAAATCGAGCTCATTCTCGAAAAACTACAAGCAATTTATAACAGAGCAATCAACGCTAAAAACAAGAAAGCTTTTTTCATTACTCTCTTTGAGTATATTGATGTTTTTAACAGTCAAACGCTTCTTGAGCCAGTTTGGCAGTCAATTGTTAAACTCGGCAAATCAGAAGCTAAGCCACTTCAAGAATTAGAAAACCAATCAATTCAAGAAATGCAGGCCGTTTATAAAAAGGTCCGTCATTATGTAACAGACAAGGGTTTAGCAGACGAGCGACTTATCAGCGAGCTTGATGATTACGAAGCGTTGAAAAGCGGAAGACTAACAACAAGTCAAGGTCCTATACGAGGCAGACATGGATACCTAAGCTATGCTTTGATGCTCTTGGTTGAGCATGAGTCAAAATTGCACCTCGATTTCTGCAAGCAGTTTGGAATCATTGATGAGAGAGGAAGGATTCTGAAGTGGACCTTTTCCCCTTCTTTCAACATTTGGGAAGATAAGCGAAAAATCATGGACCGCATCCAATTGACACGTGTTTGGTATAGCTGGGACAAGTTGGTGAATTTTTACAAATACTACTCAGAGTATGAAGAAATGGCCGAAAAAAGCCTAAAAGAACACAAGGTCTGGGAGCTTTGGGGTCATGCCATGATGTACCGAGAAATAGCAGAAATAATTGAGGAAAAACAAGTAGATGAAAAACCAAGATACTTCATTTATGAAGATTTGCAGAACCACTTACAACGAGTGCACTTCCATGTTCGAGAAGTTCTTATGAGAACTAACAACAAACTAGATCAAAAACCAGAGAAAGAAATGCAAGCCCACTATTCATATGACCCAGATACTGGTCGTTTCTCTCTTGGATCAAAAACTATTAGATTCCAAGTTAATTCAATGAGAGGTCAGATCCTTAAGGTTATTACTGATGACAGCCATTCACGAGAAGAACCGTGGAATTACGATGAACTACATGAGCTTATCCAAGGAACCGATGACATGTCGCAAAAAGATAAGATGAAGGTTTATGAGGGAGTGCAAGGTATTACAGAGCGTATTGCCAAAGAGTTCTCCGTATCTGATTTCCTTGAATACGACATGAATACCGTCTCAATCTCCAAATACTTCAGCAAATCATAGGCCTACTGTAGGCCCATAAAGTCCTATACCCAATTTCATACACTTCCTGTCAGATGAACAGCGAAGTTTTTTCACTACCGACTGAATCTCAACCAAACTTCTCACTTGAAGAGGTTTCAAGGGTTCGTGATCTTTTTTCCCTGTTTATCGAAATAGAACGTGATCAAAAAGTAAAAGAAAGGAATCATCATGTCGATCACAGCATTTGGAAAGAAAGTCAGCCGAGACAAGGCAATAGACATCATTATTAATGACAAGATCAACGAGTATTGCTACGCACAATGCACTGAAGGACTTGAGCACCTGCTTTTTCATGGCTGGACAGCTCTTGATGATTGGACAGATGCAGATCTCGAAGAATACATCGATGGACTCTGCATTGAAAACCAGTCAGGGGGCAAGATATGACTATCCATTTCTCAGAAATAGAGATTGTGCCAGTAAAACCAAATAACGGTCTTGTTGGCTTCGCAAGTTTAATCCTCAACAATTCTCTGTTTCTTGGCTCAATTGGTATTTATACACGCTTAGATGGTGGCTATCGACTCACATATCCAACTAAAAAAGTAAGTAACAGCAATATTTCAATCTTTCATCCCATTACTAAACAAATGGGTCAAGAGATTGAAAAAGTAGTCTGTAAAAAATTCGAAGAGGTAACAAAACAATATGATCGACACGATAGTTCTCGTGCTCTCTGAAGGGTTTACCATTATGGAGCCAGATAGATTTCAACCAACTGCTCGTGACCTACTTCATAACGATGAATACATGGGTGGTCGGGGTTATAAGATCTGCAAGCAGAATCCTACTCGTGCAGAGCAATTAGATGGCAGTTACAAGCCAAGATTGACACTGACTAAACGGTATACAAATGGTGGCTTTGGCTTATCTCTCAAGATTGAGCTGTCACTTCCAAAACTCGTCTATGGTAACAATTTTAATGAACTCACTGATGATGACTTTGAGCAACTTGTGAATAAGCTCCAGTCAGCACTCAAGCAAATGGGCGTTTTAATCTTTGTAGAAGTGCTCAAGGCTTCTCCTGTCTCTGAAATACATTATTCAAAGAACGTTGTTTTTACCGATGGTCGTATTGCTAAGTACTGGATCGATCGACTTGATGAGGCCAATATTCGCAAGTCACTAGATACCAGCAAAGATAGTTATCAAAACGGTGGAAGCATGTTCAAAACACATGCTAGATCATTTGAAGTAGCATTTTATGACAAGATTCGGGAGCTTGAGGCTTCTACAAAGTCGATTCGTAGGGCTGAGCGACTCGATGATGTTGTACAAATTGGTTTATTTGAGCAGTTTCAGAGCAGAAGGATGCTAGAAGTCTTTCGAATGGAAGCTAGACTCAATACTAGAAGAAAAATCAGAGTTACCTTAAAAAAGGTCAAAGTTTTTGTTGAACCTACCTTTGAAAACCTCTTCGAACAAGAATATTCGAGACTGGTACTTCTCCACTTACTGGATGAAATAAGAGAAAAACGGCCTGCAATCTTTGATTACAAAAAGTGGTCAGGAAAGAAGTTTCTTACCGAAATGCAACTTTCTAATCCTGATATTGGCATGGCTCAACTGTTAAAGGTTTGTGGTTTGAAATGGATGAGTGATCAAATGGGAATGAGAGAACTTCGAGTCATGCTATCAAAGTATTCAGATAGAAGCTGGTATCGGTTAGTGGCTGATATGAAGAAAGTAACCTACCCCAACAGAGTTGATCCGTTGTTGGAATTACGACGACGAATTGAGCAAGATAAGCCTGTTTGTCTCGTTGACTACAAAGAGTATTTGTTAAATAATGATAAAAATGGAATTAACTGACGAGTACTACACTATCCAAGAGGTTGCAGATAAGCTAAAAGTGGCTTATCTGACGGTATATAGATGGGTTCGAGCTGGAAAACTAAAGGCAAAAAAAGCTGGCAAGCAGTATCGAATTACAAGAAGTGAGTTGACTCATTTCTTAGAAAGGATGTAGCTATATGTTTATCTCAGGAATAGTTCTTGTAATAGCAGTGCTTTACTTTATCTCAATGCACAATGAGATAGAACGACTCAAGAATGAAATTGATGATATGGAATATACAATTGAAAAAATACATGGAGTTAGTTATTACGAGCTAAAAAGCAGATTAGATAGCTCAGAAAGTTATTATGAGGAGTAAAAATATGAAAAAGAATGACAATGAAGAGTTAGAAGAAAAATTAGTGTTTAGACTAATCAACGTTGCTTATTTAGTATTTTTACTTGCAGTAATAGCTATTTCAATAGGTATCAGTTTGGAGTCAAAACCAAAAGTTATTCCGAATCAGTATAAGAGTTACATCAATTGTTCTGATGGGAAAAACTTCTCTTTTAGGCAAGCGTCTATTACAACTTGGGACATGCTGAATGAGCGCAACCTTGATGATTTCGGTGATGAAAAAGCAAGAATACTGTGTGCTAAGTATGATAGACAGAAAGCATTGGATGCAGGATATTCAAATTATGAGATAGATAACTTCATTAAAAGTAATTTAATTGATCAGAAAAATTATTCACTGAATGTAGACTATGAAGTTGAGGGCAGTTGGATAACTGTAATTTTTTACTCTATTGTTGGAATTGGAGTTGGGTATGCTGTACTAAATGTTATAAAAGAAACACTTTTCTATATATTGTTCGGCAGAAAAATTTCTTGGAAATGGTTAAACCCATTGAAAGGTAAAAAGACAGAGTCATGAAAGCCATCCTAATTGCCAGAGTTAGCACCGAAGAACAAAAAGAAGCTGGCAATTCCCTTCCTGCACAAGAGCATCGGATTGAGCAATACTTCAAACGTAATGATCATGAGGTAATCAAACGTTTCAGCTTTGATGAAAGTGCCTACAAATCAAAGCGTGATGACTTTGACCAGATTATCGAGTTTGTACAAGAGTTTCAAAAACAACACAAAGAAAAGCTACTAATCGGCTTGGATAAGGTAGATCGGCTCTCTCGCAATGTCTTTGATAAGCGTGTTTCCCTGCTTTACGAAAAAGCCTTGAATGACGAAATCGAACTGCATTTTGTTAATGATGGACAGGTTATCAATAGCAGACTCTCGGCCGTTGAAAAGTTTAATTTCAGCATTAGTCTCGGTCTAGCCAAATACTACTCTGATGCTATCAGTGATAACGTCAAACGAGCTCAAGAACAGAAACTTCGTAAAGGTGAATGGCCTGGAAAAGCTCCTTATGGCTATGAGAACTACAACTTAGACAAAGAAAATACTGAGGTCAGGATTGAAGAATATCAAACAGGTGTGGTTCGAAAAGTCTATGAACTCTACTCTACTGGTGCATATTCCATGAACACAATTCGAGATCGACTCAAAAAAGACTACAACATTGAGTGGTCAAAAGGCTTTCTAGATAAAGTACTCAAGAATCCATTTTATTACGGGGTTATGATCTGGAAGAAGAAGTCTTATCCTCACAAATACCCACCAATCGTAACTAAGCGACTCTTTGATGACGTTCAGGCAGTCAAAAGCGGTCACAACAAAAAACGATTCAAATACAAAGGTAAGCCCTACTTCTACCGTGGACTCATTAAATGTGCCGAGTGTGGCTGTCAGATTACTGCTGAGAAACAAAAAGGACACGTCTACTACCATTGCACTCAATACAAGGGAAAACACGGAGCAGAATGGCTCAGAGAAGAAGATATTACAGCTCAACTATCTGAATTATTTGAAAAGGTCCGAGTGCCAGATGAAATCATTGATCGAATTGTTACCGATCTGCAAGCCTTGCACGACAACAAGATAGAGTTCAAAGATAAAACTGAATCTCAACTGCTCAAAGAACGTGCAACTATTACCCAAATGCGTGATCGCAACTACCGAGCTTATCTCCAACAGCGTATTACTGAGGATGACTATGACAAATATGACAGTCAGTTCCGTGACGAGCTTGCCAACATAGACGCAAGGTTGGGAATGCTCCAAGAAGCCGATGATCAGTATTTCGTCTCGGCTAAATATATTCTTGAACTTTCAAAAAGAGCGAAAGAATTATTTGAAAGTTCGAAAATCGAGCAACGACGCCAAATTATCAAACTTGTACTTTCGAACCTTACATTAGAGGGTAAAAAATTGCGATATGAAGCGGTTAAACCATTTGACACAATCCTAAATTGTGCTGATGGTCAACGATGGCTCCCCCGGTAGGAGTCGAACCTACAACCTTGAAGTTACATGAATTCCTTATGTTTCCAAAAGGCATGGACTATCTCATCACCCTCTAAAACTTTAGGGTGGTGGGCGCTATTTGGTGTAATCACCTAGTCTCTGAACCTTCTTCATAAATGAAGCTTGGCTGCGGATTGCCATATTTAAAAAAATTTAGGTTTCCCGCAATTCACCCACTTATCATCTTAATGTTTCCACTAAGAGCTGCAAACTGTTTACAGCTTCCTGCTCTGCCATTGAGCTACAGGGGATTGTTATTAACTTGTTAAAACGGGACTAATTCTATCAATTAATTTGACAAAATACCAGCCAAAAACCACTACTTCTTGTTAATCTCAGCCACTATTGCCATATGATCACTGACTCCAGCAACTACCTTGACTTTTTTGGCTGCATAAGTTGGGCTCGTAAACAGCGCATCAACGACTAATTGAATGTCTTTTTTTGATTTATGAATTTTTTTATCAATTGTTGTTTTAATTTTTTGGGGAATATTGTCTTTGTATATTTTAGCTAATTGGTCATAAATGGCTTCACCTCGTGGGGTATTGAGATCGCCACAAAAAATAATTTCTGGATAATTGCTTAAGGCAGCTTTTAATTTGACAAAATTTTCCTTTTGCAAAGCATTAATTTTCCCCTCTCCTGACCAAGTAAAATGAGTAGTGCCTAATTGGTAGATGTCACCTTCAATTTCTGTTTGTACTGTTAGCAAACAACGATTCATCGAATTGGGGTCTTGATACGCGAAAAACTCAGGAATTTGATTGGCATTGCCAGTGTAATAATGTTTACGTGTTTTTGCTAAATTTTTGGCAAAAATACACAAACCCCACAAACCATTAGTTGGTAGATGTGGATTATCCTTAGTCACTTTAGCTTGAGAAACAAAGCTATATTTTTCTAAACCAGTTCTTTGACAAATTTTTTGGATATCTTTGGCAAAAACTTCTTGAAGGCATAGAACGTCTGGTTTTTCTTTGTCAAAAAATGGCAGGATTTTATCGTCTAAATGTTTGTCACCTTCAATATTTAAAGAAATTAATTTCACCTTAACCCATCTAAATGTTATTCCAAAAAATCCTGTAATTTTTTGCGTCTACTGGGATGTTTTAATTTACGCAAAGCCTTAGCTTCAATTTGTCGAATACGCTCTCTTGTCACTCCAAATTCGCGACCCACTTCCTCTAGGGTCATGGTACGATTGCCAGCCAAACCAAAGCGCATCCGTAACACCTTAGCTTCCCGATCGGATAGGGCTTTAAGCACTTCTTCCACGTTTTCAGTTAACATCTGTTTACTGGTTGAATCATAGGGAGAAACCTGTTTGTCATCGGCAATAAAATCACCAAGGGTGCTGTCATCCTCACCATCACCAACTGGCATCTCTAGTGAAGTAGTGTTTTGAGAAATCTTGAGAATGGCCCGTATTTTTTCTGGCTCAAGATCCATTTTTTCACCAATCTCTTCTGGAGTTGGTTCCCTGCCTAATTCTTGCATTAGACGTCTAGAAGTACGCATTAATTTATTAATGGTTTCGACCATATGTACTGGGATACGAATGGTACGAGCTTGATCAGCAATGGAGCGAGTAATGGCTTGACGGATCCACCAAGTAGCATAAGTGGAAAATTTAAAACCTTTAGTCCAGTCATATTTTTCTACTGCGCGGATCAAACCTTTGTTGCCCTCTTGTATTAGATCTAGAAAAGTCATTCCCCGACCAATGTATTTTTTGGCAATAGACACCACCAAACGTAAATTGGCGTCGATTAAATCTTTTTTAGCTTTCTCACTCCCGGCTTCTACTTTTTGCGCTAAGCGGATTTCTTCTTCACGGGTTAAAAGAGGGATGCGGCCAATTTCTTTAAGATACATCCGCACTGGATCGGAAACACCGACATTGCCTAAATTAGCTAAAACATCAAGTTCTTGTTGCAATACATCTTCATCTTCCTCTAATTGCTCTTCAGAAACAGACTCAAAAACATCAATGTTTTTTTGAAAAAGTTGATCATAAAAATCATCCAAGAGTTCAATATAAATTTCTGGTTCCACAAAAACATCGAGAATCTCATCTTGAGATAAATAGCCACGCTTCTTACCAACTTTAATCAAATTTTTGACTTCAGCTAATAAAGATTTTGGTGGTTTCTTCTTTTTTTCAGTTTTGACCAATGGTTCTTGATCTTGTTTTAACTCAACTTTTTTTGGAGTTTTGGCTGGGGTTTTACTTTTTGCCATAAATTTGTCTATTTTGATTTATTAAAATAAAAAAATCACTGTCAAGTCTTTTTCTATGGCGACTGCCTATTCACCAGAGAAAAGTTCAGTGTAGCGAGTGTATAATTATACAAAAATAATTGAACAAAAGCAAGCACCAAAGCTAAAAAAGCTTAAAACAGTGGCCAATCGCGAGTATCGGTGAGAAAAATTGCTTCTTTTTTTCCAACCATTACCATATATTCGAACATGGCGGCCTTAGCACCATCTACCGTTTTCACCGTCCAACCGTTATCTTCGACATAAACTTGATCGTTGCGACTACCCAAAATCTGCGCTTCCACACACAAAATCATACCTTCTTTGAGCGCAACACCAGTCCCTTTTTGCCCATAGGCTGGTAATTGAGGGCTATCATGCATAGTGTGGCCTGCTCCATGACCAACAAATTCTTTCACTACACTAAAACCAGCGCTTTCAACTATTTCCTGTATTTTGGCACCCATGTCCCCAGTCTTTTTACCAACCACCGCTAACTTAGCCCCGGCAATAATTGCTCTTCTAGTGACGGTTAACAGCTCTTGCTCAGCTGGTTGTGGTCGACCAATCGATTTAGAAAAACAGTGATCAGTAATCCAACCCCGATCATTAATCCCAAAATCTACTTTCACTAAATCACCTTTTTTCAAGGGTTCATTTTCTGGAATACCATGCACCACAGTGTCATTGACGGAAATACATGTTGCCCAACGATATTTGTTATTTTTTGGACCAACCCCTTTAAAACAAGGAATAACCCCCAGTTTTTGACATTCCCGATCAGCTAAATTATCAATTTGTTGGGGAGTCGCCCCTTCAATAGTAGCCTCAAATAATTTTTTGAGAATTTTCACCGACTTATCAGCAGCTTGCTGATAGCGTTTTAATTCTTGTGTAGAGTGAATAATCATAGTCTTATTGTAACACCAAGTTGAGTAAGGTTAACTTTTATAGCCAAAAAGTCAATTCAAGAATAGCAAATTAAAGAAGAAACTGACCTTGGCGATAAATCACCTGACTCTGGCCATTAGTTAAAAAAGCCGTCACCGTGCGATCAGTAGTCGAAACAATATCAGTATGTTCACTACTATCATTAAAACCTTTAGCTGCCCAATCACGTTTTTTTAATTGCTTAGGATCACCACGAAAACAATCTTGATAAGCCATACCCAGCGCCAAATGCATATTGCCATAAGGACCACCGATATTTTCATCAAAAAGAGTCTCTGCCATCACGTGACTAATGCGTGACATACGCTTGTCTGTTAAAGAAAACTCGCCAATTTTGTCAGCATTTTTAGTCTTGAGCATTTCCAATAATAAACGCTCGCCGGTTTTAGCTCTGGCTTTAATTACCCGACCAGCTTTAATTTCTAGCTCCACCTCCTCAATTAGATTCCCATAACGATAAAGGGGCTGATTAAAATGGATCCAACCAGCAATTGTCCGCCAATCTGGTGAAGTAAAAATCTCAAAACTGGGGATATTACGACCACCACCTCCTTTCCAGATGCGATCTCCACCGATACCAATTTTTAAATTAACATCTGGACCAACTACTTGTAGATAATTAATTTTTAAATTGTTAATTTTTTCTTTGATGGCTAATTGTAGAGTCTGAATTGCTCGCCATTTGGCAATTGGCTCTGCCTCATCCAAAAAACAAGCTTGAATTATTTGCTGCCAATAATCTTTTAAGCTTAAACCAACTATTTTGGCTTTAGCTTCTGTCCCCCACAGAGCTACCGTCCAAGTAAATTGATTAGCATTTTCTTTAAAATTTAACCAATCACGATAAGCTTTTTTGCTATTACGCGCTCGTAAAATTTTACTCGGATCAATGTCTTTCAAAATAAATGGATCTGGTTCGGCGATAATGTTGATTTGGTGATCAATCAAATCAGCCCGAGCTCGCCAGAAGCGTCTTGGAAAAAACTCTAATTGTTCTTGATTAGCTAAATTATAAAAATCTTTTTCAAAGCCAGTCGGTATTAAATTAAGCAGAGGATGAGCACCAGCACGCAAAATTTCGTTTTGGAGTTCCAAAGCCAAAGGTTTAGCCACGTCAGGTACCGCACATTGCACAATCTCCCCAGGATGAACACCTGCACCAGAATTCAGCGCATAGTTAACTAAAACTTGTGCATACTTTTTTAAAATCTTGGCTGGTGGTTGATAAGGAGATACTTCTTTTTTCATTTTTTCATCAATCTTGCTCTTTACAAGCTTTGCTATTATAAACAAATTTCTCTTGTTGAAAACCCGAAAGTTAGAAGTCGATATTTTCTAAAAACTTGAGCGAGCGAATTTCAGCCATGACTTCTTTGATTAATTGTTTCAAATCTACAATAGCCTCATCACTGATCACCAAACTGCGACTGACAAATTTATCTCCACCTTTTTCTG
>Ga0255343_1001381_pt1 | contig 32479 bp, 31 predicted proteins | sample wastewater_treat_4_FD_192413 | JGI IMG/M metagenome (GOLD analysis project Ga0255343, IMG submission 192413) | Wastewater microbial communities from Lulu Island WWTP, Vancouver, Canada - plant16 | ecosystem: Engineered > WWTP > Wastewater > Unclassified | place: Canada: Vancouver, British... | reverse complement strand
ATTTTTAAAGATAAACTGTCGATATCGCTTGTAAGTTCAAAAAAAATCTCCATGGAACGGCTTTTTTCTATAAGATCAGCGCTTTGCTTAACTGAGCCGAGACTGAAAGATACATCTTCCAATAATGGTTTAATATTTTTATCAATATTATTAGAAGAACATGATAATAGAAACAGAAACGAAACAGCAATCTTTTTCATTTTCTATTTATGCTTTTAATCAGTACAAAATCAATCCGCATCAGCACCGTATTGACCGATGATACCCTGACTTTGACGGCATCTCCAATTGTATATTTTCTTCCTGTGCGTTTTCCTTTAGCCGCGTATTCATCTTCAATAAAATAATAATAATCATCCGACATATTTCTGAACGGAACCATTCCTTCAACAGGCTTATCATTCAGCAAAATATAAATTCCGAATTTGCTTACTCCGCTGATAATTCCGTCAAATTCCCTGCCGATGCTGTTTTTCATTAAACGTGCTGATTTAAGCTTGAAAAGGTCACGTTCTGCTTTTTGTGCAATTCTCTCCAGTTTTGAAGAAGAATCTCCGATGAAATAGAGTTTTTTGTCAGTGTAAGGGCTTTCTGCTCTGTCAATATATGATTTTATCGCCCGGTGAACTATAAGATCCGGATAACGGCGTATCGGAGAAGTGAAATGTGTGTAATCTGTGAAACCAAGTCCGAAGTGTCCCTCAGGTTTTTCACTGTAAACAGCCTGCATCATTGATTTTAATACAACGAAATTGATGACGTGTTCATTTGGAAGATTTTTTACTTTATCAAGCACATTCTGAATTGATACTCCGAGAGAACCTTTTTCAAATCTGAAATTGACATTGAATGAAGCTAAAAACTTTTTCATTGCGTATAATTTTTCGGTGCTTGTTTTCTCGTGAACTCTATAGAGTGCCGGAACTTTATTTTTTTTCAGTAAGTGTGCTGCTGCTTCGTTTGCGCTCAGCATTGATTCTTCAACTATAGAATGAGCGCTTAGTCTTTCAGAAAATACTATATCAGTGAATTTACCCTCATGATAAACGAGTTCAGAATCGGCAAGATTCATGTCAATTCTTCCTGTTTTCATTCTCTGTTCTTTTAGAGATTTTGTGAATGCATCGAGTGTGCGGAGAAGTTTTGCAGTTTTGTCTTTTGACTGCGAACTAATTATTTCAGATGCGTTTTTGTAAGTAAGACGTTTGTCAACTCTGATTGTGCTTCTGCAGAACTCGTATTTCTTAAGTTCATTTTTTTTGTTGTAAGTGAGTATCGCAGTCAATGTTAACTTGTCTTCTCCTTCGCGAAGAGAACAGAGCTTGTTTGAAATTATTTCAGGAAGCATCGGAATGACTTTGTTGCCGAGATAATATGATGTTCCGCGCTTCATCGCTTCAGCATCAAGAGGAGAATCTTTTGCAACATGAGCAGAAACGTCTGCAATATGAACATACAGCACATTTTCTCTCAGTTTTTCTTCGAAAGAAATCGCATCATCAAAATCTTTGGCTGTTTCGCCGTCGATTGTAACTGTAAAGAGTTTGCGGAAATCCTTTCTGGATTTGTATTCACTTTTGGGGATATTCTTTGTAATTTCATGTTCCGAATCGAATCCGGAATATTGTGAAGGCAGAGAATGCATCGAAATAATGCGCGGAATATCATGTGATTCGTCGTTTTCATCAACCCGTTCAATTATTTCAGATTCGGCATATCCTGCCAAAATTGAATTTTTAAGCCTGAGCACAAGTATTTCATCATCTTTTATTTTTAATGAAGTCTTTGATGCGCTGATCAGCGGTTCTTCACCAAAAGTAATTTTTGAAAAAACTATTCCGTTTCTGATTTTATCGGCGATACCGTATTTAAGAGTTTCTTTTTTCCGGGATATTTTTCTGACTCTGCAAAAGATAGAGTTTTTACGGATGTCGGCAAATTCTATTGTTACGCTGTCTCCGTTTTCAGCACCTTTGGATTCTTCATTTCTTATAGTGATTTCAACGCCGTTCAAATTAGCTTTAAGCTGATGTTTTTCCTTTGCAATTATTTCCGCATTGAATGAAAAATCAGGATTAATCTGATAAGCATTTTTTTTAATCAGATAACCGGTATCTTTAAGCTGTTCAAGTGTATCTGAAATAATCTGTATATCTTTTGACGATATCGATGAGTCTTTTTTCCCTTTGCGCGATTTGTTATGCAGGGAGATGATTTTATTAGCGGAGAATGACTGATCCGGATTTTTTTGAATTACTTCAATGATTTTTTTGGGTGATAAGGGCATTAAATATTTTCTCTTTTAACTTCGTCTATTTCTTTTTCTATTTCTGATATTCTGTTTTCGAGATTTTCGATTTCCTGAACTGTAATTTCTACAAGAACATTGTTGATCTCGGTTTTAGCGCGAACAGCTTTTACAAGTTCTGCTCCGAGGCGTTCGTTGATTACTTTAATCTTATTTCTGCATTTCTGTTTTTCGATAGAAAGTTTTGTTGTTTTAGCATAAGCTTCAACATTTGTCGAAAATCTTTCGCAGAATTCCAGAAATATTGTTTTAGCATCGTTTAGAGCGCTCATATACTGTTTATACAGCAAAGATGCTTATCTGTCTATTCTTTTTCCCATGAAGTCTGATATAATTGTACGGCATTCACTCTGAACTGCTTCAAAATAATCTTCCTGAAATTCTTTAGAGCAGAAATTGTTAAAATACGCCGGAAAAGGAGCATCAATTGACACGGGTTCTTTTTTGACAGGATGAATGAAAGATGTATGACATGCATGAAGCAGAATATAAGAACGTTTTTCGGGATAACCGTATTTTGAATCAAAAATTATAGGAGACTTCAGACTTGAGAAGAAAGCACGGATTTGATGTTTTCTTCCTGTGTTAAGCATCAGAAGATGAAGAAGCGAAGAAGATGATTTTAAAATTGTTTTATATGAATGTGATGCTTTTTCTCCGCTTTTTGCCACATAAGATATGTCTTTTTCACGCTCAAGAAAGAAATCCTTTCTTTGAAAATCAGCAGATATACTTGCGGGATTGTTTATTGTTACAGCCGTATATAATTTAAGTATAGACCGTTCTTTCATCATGTCCGTGAGGCGTTCAGCAGCCTTAGATGTTTTTGCAAAAATTACAGCGCCGCTGACAGGGCGGTCAAGTCTCTGAACTATTCCCAGATATACCTGTCCGGGTTTGGAATATTTCAGTTTCAAATAATCCTTGAAGCCGTCCTGAAGTGATTTCTCACCTCGGTAATCCGACTGAGTCATTATTCCGGCACTTTTGTTTACAACAAGTATGTGATTGTCTTCATATAATACATTTTCTTCTGTCATGAATCAATACGAAATGTCATACATTCAAATGTCAACAATGATGAGGAATAAGTTTACTGGATTTAATATAGAATTCATCAATCGAAACTTTTCTTGACTTATAATTAGTTTTTGAAAGTCTTGATGCGGGTATATCAATGAATAAAAAAGAAGAGAAATTCTGTTCGTACTGCGAACACCGCGGAATGATAACAAATCCCGAGGCGCATAAAGACGGTTCAAATCCGCTTATAGTGTGTCCAAAATGCGTCGAAGCGGCATGCAAATGCGGAGGAAATGAACCTTATTATTATACTGACGGAAAGGAAATAATCGAATGTCCCTGCAGATCAGTACGTATGAGAATAGACAGAGTTCATTATCTTTATGATGAGGCCGGAATAGACCGCAAATACCGCTGGCATTTTATCAACGAATTTAATTGTAGAACAGAAAAAGAACATGCGGCAAAAAAAGCTGCATATGATATTATAATGAATTACCCCAATGTTTCAAAAGGACTTTTTTTGTGGGGAAATCCCGGTACAGGAAAGACATTTCTTTCGACAATCATTCTTACCGAACTTATTGCCCGCAAGGCTGTTAAAGGCAAATTCGTAAAAATATCCAGAACTTTCTTCGGCAGAATAAGAAATACCTTTTCTGATAAAAGTGAAGACTTCGGAATGGGTTATAAAATTGAACAGGAACTCGCTGAATGCGAACTTCTTGTAATCGATGATTTCGGTGTACAGCGTGATTCCGCTTGGGAGCAGGAGACTCTTTATAATCTTATTGATGCTCGTTATGAAGCAGAGCGTCTTACAATTATTACTTCAAATTCAAATCCTGAAAAAGGATTAAAGGAACTTTCTGAAGGCCGTATTCTTTCAAGGTTGAAGGAAATGACGAATATCATTGAATTATCCGGTACGGACAGAAGGGAAGCGCTTTGAAAAAAATATTTCTTTCGTTCGGAAGTAATATAGGCGACAGAAGAAATTATATTGAAGATGCATTTCGAAGACTTTCAAATCATGGAAAAATTATACATATAAGCGATATCATTGAAACTGAACCTGTTGATTATACCGAGCAGGATAAATTCTTAAACTGTGTTGCGGAATTTGAAACGGATGAAGCACCGGAAGTTCTTCTGAATTCATTGAATAATATTGAAAAAGAAATGGGAAGAGTTAAAACTATCGATAAGGGTCCGAGAAATATCGATATAGATATTCTGCTTTATGGGGATATAATAATAGAATCAGAAAAACTTACTGTTCCTCATAAATCCATGATTGATAGAAAATTTTTTTTAGAACTTCTTCTGTCGCTTGATTCGGAAATTAAAAATCCTGTTAACGGAAAACCATTCAAGGAGTATCTCGATGAAAACTAAAACTATTATCGATTTCATTGAAATGAAAAAAAGCAAAGAGAAGATAAGTGTAATAACATGTTATGATTATTCTTTTGCGCGTATAGTTGAAAAATCATCCATTGATATGATTCTTGTCGGTGACTCCGCCGGAATGGTTTTCGCAGGATACGATTCAACTATTCCTGTTTCTATGGAAGAAATGATTTATCATTCAAAAAGTGTACGCAGGGGAACTTCAAAATTTATTGTCGCTGATATGCCTTTTATGAGCTATCAGACGTCTGACCGCGACGGTCTTATTAATGCAGGAAGACTGCTGAAAGAAGGCGGAGCCAACGCCGTTAAGATAGAAGGCGGTTTTTCTACGGCTCCCTTGATAAGAAAAATTACCGATGCTTCAATTCCGGTGATGGGCCACATAGGGCTTCAACCGCAATCTGTTAATATGACCGGAGGATACAAAGTTCAGGGTAAAAATCCAAAAGATGCTCAAAGAATTATTGAAGAAGCAAAGATTTTGGAACAGGCGGGGGTTTATTCAATTGTTGTTGAGCTTGTAGTTGAAGATGTTGCCCGTAAAGTGTCTGAATCTGTCAGTGTTCCGGTTATAGGTATAGGGGCCGGAAGATTTACAGACGGTCAGGTTCTTGTAATAAATGATATGCTCGGCGCTGACAGTTCATATCAGCGTAAATATTTGAAAAAATATGCAGATATGGAAAGCCTGGTTCTGGGCGCTCTAAATGAATATTCTTCCGATGTGAAAGATGAAAAATTTCCTTCCGAAGAAAACTCGTTTATCTGATTTTGCATTTAGGAATAAAGGGAATATCCTTACCTTTTTTATAAAGATAAACAAGAGCAATGAGAATGGCTGCATCTAGCGCTGTGATTATTGAAAGATAAGTCAGATCACCGCCGTTATTTGAACACCCGCAGGCGTTATATTTTCCGCTGATAACTGAAAATATTTTAAGTAATATTCCTGCAAAAAGAATAATTGAAGAAAGAGAAAATGCAGCTTTTCTTTTAGCTGAAAGAAAGACAAATATTCCGCACGAAGCTAATAATCCGCTTGAAAGAAAAACGAAGAGTGCAAGAAACTCTTCGGGAAGAATGCCGTAAACGCGAGTCATTCTTATTTCGTTTTCCACAAAAAACAAAGCTGTAAAATTCTGCATCAGATAAAATGCAGCTGCGATACGGATTGCAGTATCTGTTATTTGTTTAATTCTTCTCATATTTATATCCCGCAATCTGCCAAAGATTCATTCCGCTTTCTAAAATATAGATTGTATTGGGATAGCCAAGTGAGTTTATGTATTTTGCCATAAGAATGAGATCAATTTTTTCTTCAGATGAATCATAAATCACAATCTCAGCGGAATTTTTTATCTTTTGTGAATGGTTCATTACGGAATCAAAAACATTGTCATTCCAGGAAATGTTTACTGAAGAAGGAATATGTTCTTTTTCAAATAAGGCATTTTCTCTCGCGTCAATAAATAATGCTCCGCTTTTATTTTTATGAAGGGCTTCTGTGACATTGATTTTTGTAATATAACGCGGATAGTTATCCGTTTTAGGTATAATATCGAAACCGGATTTTACAAAAAAAGAAGAAACTGATAACGGCAGTCCGACTGATATTATAAAAATTATATCCCGCAGTAAGGAAAGATTAATAATTGTTAGCTGCGGTTTTCTGTTTTTCTTCTTCATGCTTTATCTGATCGATTGTAATATCAAGTCTGGCGAATAGATCATAGAGATTAGGATCAATTTTATTTTTTTCGGCTTCGGCACGCAGTATCTCAAGAGCCTTTTCGTGTGGAAGTGATTTTTTATACGGTCTGTCATTTGCGGTCAATGCGTCATAAATATCTGCTATTGCAATCATTCTTGACTGAATTGGAATTTTATCTTCAGTGAATCCGTTAGGATAACCGGTACCGTCGAGTTTTTCGTGATGCATGAGTGCAATTTCAGGTATTTTACGGAATTCGCTCGGCCATGGAATCTTGCTTACAAAATTATATGTATGAAGTACGTGGCTTTCAATTTCTTTTCTTTCTTTGTCGTTGAGAGATCCTTTTTTTATGCTTAAATTCGACTTTACTTCATCTGTCATTATATCGATGAGCTTTCCTTCAATATCATAACATTTGATTTCAGCAATCTGTTTGTTTAAGTTTTCAATTATCTCTGCAGGATTAGCTTCAGAAACAGTGGGTTCGTTAAGAGCTACGATGGAATTTTTAATTTTTAAAACCATTTCGAGAAATTTTGATTTTTCCGCTTCAATTTTCCGGATAGAATTGTTGTGGTCAGTCTCAGCATTCTTAAAGAAATCAGATGTGTACTGTAATTCAACATTTTTATAAAGATAATTGAGCTTGAGTATCAGATTCTGCAATTCAAAAGGATACAGCTTTTTTTCTTTCATGAAAATGCTTGGATCAATATAAACTTTTCCGAAATCATGAAGAAGGGCTGCAAATTCAAGCTCTTTGATCTGAGTATCCGTGAATTGATTCTGTGCAAAAGCTCCGCCTTTTTCGGTGTTGATTGCAAGAGCAAGACGGCGGCAGATTTCTGCAACGCGAAATGAATGACCTGAAGTTGCCGGATCGCGGGATTCAATTGCCGATACGGAAGCCTTAACAAATTCTTCGAACTGATTCTGAATCTGCTGAATCATCCGGTTGTTTTCAATTGCAATTGCCGCCTGTGCTGCAACTGATTCCATAAGTGATTCATAACGGCGGTCAAAAGGACGGACTTTTTCGCGGAAGTCTTCTTCTGTATTTAGTGCAATTTCAAAAGCTTCATTACCGGTTGAAAATGTCGGGTCAATTGGTTCCTTGCAGTTGATAAGCTGAACGACTCCAATAACTTCATTTGCATGATTGCGCATAGGGATAACTATCATGGATGTTGAGCGGTAATTATTGCTCAGGTCGAATTTTTTGTTGAATGATATCGGATCATTGGGAGATAGCTTGTAAACATCAGGAATATTAAGAACTTTTCCTGTGACGGCAACGTAGCCTGCTATTGAATTGGTATCAAAAGGAATAACGAATTCTTCCAGAGGAAGATCCTTTGAAAAAGTATGAGAATATTTGAAGCGTATTCTTTTTCCGTTCTCATCTTCTTCGACAAGATATATTGAGCCTGCATCTGCTCCGGTTATTTTTTTCGAAAGCATCAAAATCTGCCTGAGAAGCTTCGGCATGTTTTTTTCAGTTGAAAGCGACCGGCCGATTTTTATCAGGTCTTCCTGATCCTGTTTCATGTCAAGAAGACGGGCCAGGTACTTGGCGCTTGATTTGCGGTCTTTCATTCTCTGTTCGAGAAGACGAAACTGATATGAAGTTGTAAAAAGGAATTCACTTAGTGAAAGATTATTCTCCCATACAAACGCAACCTGAGCGTTGGTTTCAAGATTATGATTATCTTCTTCAATATGAACCGCAAAAAAGTGGGAGAGGTTCTGCTTATTAAACATTTCGATGATCTGTGAAAGTATCGGGAGTTCTGAGTAGGTGCAGTAAATTAGAGCTATCATCGGATCATCGTTTGACGGCATGAACTTGGCTACAATTTCAGTTGAATCTCCGGTCTGTAGATCGAAGTCTGAAGATTGGGGGATTTTTATAGACGGCAAAGCGTCATTCGTAATAAAAACAATTTTATGAATACAATCGTGCATTAAGCTGCAACCTGTTTGGCAAAAATATTAATCCAAATGAAAATAAGCGCTGAAAAAAACAAGTAACTTCTGCTACTTAATTTTTAACCTTATGAAATAAACTTTCCATTTTTGTTTTAGTCAAGAATAAAAACCCGCTGGACGGAGTTTTTTCGGGATAAACCTATTTGAGATAGTTAAAAGCGGAGCAGGGGAGATTTACCGCCAATCATGAAATTGGCGGTAAAAATAGTTATTTTTTCATTTTATCCGAAAATTGGTCGTTTTCAAATAAACCTTTGAAAACTTCATAGCCGGTTCTGTCGTAAAGTACACCCTGTCCGTTGGCTTTATTGCCTTTATATTCTCCGATATATTTATAACCGTTTTTCCAGTAGTATGTTCCTTTTCCTTCGCGGATACCGTTTTTAAAATCACCGATATACTTATCACCGCTCGGCCAGTAAAAGGTTCCCGTTCCTTCAGGCTGTCCGTTTTTGAAATCACCTTCATAGCGTTTTCCGTCATACCATGTGAAGACGCCTTTTCCGTGAGGGCGGCCGTTAAAAAAGTCTCCGGTATAAGTTCTGCGGTCACGCCATTTTATTTCACCTTTCCCCTGCGGAACTCCCTGTTTGAACTCTCCCTTGTATTTCTGTCCGTCCGGCCATGTCTGTTCACCCTGACCTTCAGGGTAATCATTCTCAAAATTTCCTGTATATTCAGTAGAATCGCGATATGTAAGTTTGCCTTCACCGGACATAACACCGTTTACAAAATTTCCGGAATATATTCTTCCGTCAGGAAAGCGCATTTCACCTTTTCCATGCGGAAGCCAGCTTTTTATATCAATCATTCCTATGTACAGTCTTTTGTCTGCCCATGTCATTTTGCCCTGAGCTTCTGCATTGCCGTTGGTAAATTTACCTTCATACTTCTTCGCGTCAGGCCATGTCATTTCACCGTTGCCGTGCGGATTCCAGTTTAGCAGTTCGCCTTTATAGATTCTGCCGTCTTTATATTTAATGGTTCCGAATCTCGGTGTTCCGTTTTCGGTGAAAACCACTTCTATTTTCGTACCGTCGGGAAGAGAAATTATTCCCTGGCCTGAAGGATAGCCGTTATTAAACTGACCGAAATATTTTTTACCGTCAGGATATACAAGAGGATCCTTTCCGTTTGGATTTCCGCCTTCAAAAATGCCGATGTATTTTGAACCGTCAGGATATGTCATTGTTCCTTTTCCGTGAGGTTGAAATCCAGAAACTTCACCGGAATAAGTTCTTCCGTCTGGATACTTAATCAATGCATTGCCCTGTATTTTGCCATTAACAAAATTTGCTTCAATTTTTGTACCATCGGCAAGAGTTAAAATTCCTTTTCCATGAGGAAGTCCGTTTTTAATTTCTCCTTCATATTTGCTGCCGTTTGCAAAAAGAATAGTATTGGCAGAAGATGATTTTATTCCTCCTGATAAAGAAACAATTCCTAAATCATCTGCGGAGCTGTCCGATTTATGGGCTGATTTTTTTGCCTTTCCTGATGCTGCTGTTTTGTTCAAGTCAGCTGTCTTTTTGCTGTTTGATGATTCTTCATAATTATTTGCTGAATCAGCTGAAGCAATTTCTTTTTCAAGAGTTTCTATGTCTTTCATCTTGAAAGTTTTCTTTGAAATTTTTCCATTTTTATCTTTAACAGTAAAATCGCCGTTGAGATTGCCATCAGTAAAGTTCCCTTCAAATTTTGTACCGTTCTTGGTAGTCAGAACTCCACGCCCTGTAGGCAGACCTTTTTCATTAAGTTTTCCTGAATACTTCGCACCCGAAGAAAGAATGATTTCTGAATTCGATAAAGGTTTTCCGTTTTTAAAATTACCTCTGACAATTGTGCCGTTTGCATATTTGTATTCGCCTTTGCCGTTGGGTTTTCCGTCTTTAGTAATTGAACCGACGTACTTATCTCCGTTCGGATAGGTAACTTCATTAGGCGATATTGGCGTTCCGTTCTTGAAAAAGCCGCGGATAATTGTCCCGTCTATAAGAAGAAGTTCTCCTTTTCCGTTAGGTGCATTTTTTAATATAGCTCCCTTATAGACGCTTCCGTCCTTGTTGTAGATTTCTCCTCTGCTGATTGATCCGTTTTTGAAAATGCCGGAAATTATATTGCCGTCAGCAGTTTTGAGATATCCCTTTCCTTCAGGTTTTCCGTTTTTTATTTGTCCTGAATAAACTGAACCGTCTTTATGTTTAATTAAAGCTTCATCTTCTTCGCCGTCAGCGCCTTTTTTCTCAACAATAAGAGTTCCGTCGGCAAGTTTCTTTGCGTTATTGAAACTAAGTGAATCAAATTGATTCGATAGGCTTTTGTAATCCTTTGAATTATCGATACTTAGATTCTGCGATGTTGTTTTAGATTCTTTTTCAGAGGCTGTAGATTTTTGTTTTGCAAGAATTGATTCGCCTTTGAATTTATTATCAGCAGCTTTTGAATCTGCAATCTCTTTTGCTCTTTTAATTGTCGGAGTATGATTTATAAACTTCTGATTATATTTTCTGCCGTCGGCGAGAGTTATTGTAAAGTCGCCGTCAGGGTAGCCTTCGACGAATTTTCCCTCAAATTTTATACCGTCGGAAAAAGCCATTGTTCCGAATCCGTCTTCTTTTCCGTTTACCACGGATCCGCTGTATGTGCGGCCGTCAGGATAAAGTATTGTTCCGTTTCCGTTCGGCATGCCGTTCGAGAATGAACCCATGTATCTTTTTCCGTCAGGATACACTATTGTTCCGTTTCCTTCGGCTATACCGTTTTTAAACTGTCCGTTATATTTGCTGCCGTCTTTATAGGAAGCGGTTCCGAATCCTTCGAGTTTTCCATTCTTAAAATCACCCGTAAGAACTGTTCCGTCCGATGTAGTCAGTTTCCCGTTTCCTTCAGGAATTCCGTTTTTGAACTGACCTTCGAATTTGCTGCCTTCTTTATAAGAAGCGGTTCCAAATCCTTCCGGTTTTCCATCTTTGAAATTACCTTCAATTACGGTTCCGTCTGAAGCAGTAAGTTTTCCATTTCCTTCAGGAACTCCGTCTTTAAATTCGCCTTCATATTTGCTTCCATCGGCATATTTTAAAATTCCGTTTCCATTTGGTTTTCCGTCTTTAGTGTCGCCGCTGTAGGAAGATCCGTCGGGATATGATAAAGTGCCGTCAGAATTCATTTTGGATGATGATTTATCAGCAGATAAATCCGAATTCTTGTCTTCTTTTAAATTTTCGTTTTTTGCTAAATCGGAATCGACGCTGGTGTTGGATGCTGTCTTTTTTAATGTATCGTCGCTTGTTCTGCACGAATAAAAAGGCAGGCATAGAAACGAGATAATCGCAAAAAAAGCGATTCTTTTCATTATAAACCCCTTTCACATATTTATAATTGCATTTTGAGCAACAGGATTTGACGGTCAAGGCTAATTTCGTAATAAATATATGAAAAAAAACAGTTTTGATTTATACCTGATCTAACTTTACGAATGATATTTTGAAATCATTATTTTTTAAACAACTCGGCAATAATGTTTATGGAATTTTTTTAGAAACTATCTGATTTATTTTAAGAAAAATTGCGGGTTTATGTGGATTAATCAGGATGAATGATATTTTATTCTTCCTGATTGATCTTGCGGCGGTTCTATTTATTAGTGTTGACAAAAAAAGCAGTCGTTGAATATTTAGCCGTGGTATTTGGAAAAGGAAATTTAGGTTTTTTTATCGCCTTTGTTTTAATAGGCGGAATTCTTGGAACTGCTCTCGGCAGTCTCTTTGCTTCGCTTGTTCCGGCTTTAGTGATTCTTAAAACTAATCTTGTTCCGAATGCTGCAGTTGATTTGGTTGTGATGAGTGTTTCATTTAACATCAATCCGCTTACTATAGCGGGGATGGTACTTGGAGTATTCTTCTTCATCAAAATTTAATAAGGCTTTAATAAGCCGGTTGCGCCCGCAACTATCCCGCCGAAAGGCGTTTAAATCGGATTCGTTCCGGTTGAAGCATATCTAATGATACTTCAGGGAAATCTGCGGCGTAATATCTATCCGTTCAATCGGAAATATTACTATAATGGGGGAAATCCATTGGCATTACCATCTATGAAATCACTTCTTGAATCAGGTGTTCATTTCGGACATCAGACAAGAAGATGGAACCCGAACATGGGTCAGTTTATCTTTACTGCAAGAAACGGTATTCATATTATCGATTTGCAGAAAACAATGCAGAGACTTAAAATTGCTCACAACGCAATGAGAGATGTTGCGGCTAAAGGCGGAAAAGTTCTTTTTGTCGGAACAAAAAAACAGGCTCAGGGAGCCGTTAAAGAATATGCTGAAAAATGCGGTATGTATTATGTAAGTGAAAGATGGCTCGGCGGACTTTTGACAAACTTCAAAACCGTTTCCCAGTCTGTAAGACGTCTTAAAGATCTTCAGAAAATGAAAGAAAAAGACGAGTGGGATGCAGTAACAAAGAAAGAAATCCAGGATCTTACTAAAGAACTCGGAAAGAAAGAAAAAGTTCTTTCGGGTATCGCCGACATGACATCTCTTCCTGACGCGATATTTGTTATCGACCCTAAAAAAGAAGCTATTGCTGTAAACGAAGCTCATATTCTTAATATTCCTATTTTTGCCGTTGTTGACACAAACTGCGATCCTAACGAAGTTGATTATCCTATCCCGGGTAATGATGACGCAATTAGAGCAATTGCGCTATTCCTAGAAGTAATGGCTGATGCAATTGAAGAAGCTCGTTCGGGCGTTGTCAGCGATGATGAAGCGTTTCCTGAAGAAGAACTTTCTATGGATGAGGCAACCGGTCTTCCAAAGAAAAATTATGATGAATACGCAGACGATGAAGAAGTTCAGAAGTGGTAAGAGAGGAATAAATGGCTGATATTACATCACAGATGATAAAAGATCTCAGAGACAAGACACAGGCCGGAATGCTTGAGTGTAAAAAAGCACTCGAAGAAAGCAACGGCGACATGGAACTTGCAACTGAGAATCTCAGAAAGAAAGGACTTGCCGCTGCAGGCAAAAGAGCCGGAAGAAGCGCTAAGGAAGGTCTTGTAGTTACTAGAGCAAAGGATAATGACAGATATGCAATTATGCTTGAACTTAACTGCGAAACCGACTTTGTAGCAAAAAATGATGATTTCAAGAAACTTGCTTTTGAAATGATGGATATTGCGGAAGCTGCCGGAGTAGACTGCCAGAGCGCAGAAAAACTTCCTTCTTCTGCAGAAGATAAAATCAAAAATGCGATTTCTACAACAGGCGAAAACATGACTGTAGGAAAAATCGCTCAGTTTGCAGTTCCTGCAAATTCATTCGGAGCTGTTTCATCATACATCCACAGCAACAATAAACTAGGCGTACTTGTGGAACTTGCATGCGAGACTGCTAACGGACAGAAGCCCGAGCTTTCTGCCCTAGGAAAAGAGCTTGCTATGCAGGTAGCTGCTGCAATGCCTCTTTATCTTGATTCTTCAGAAGTTCCTGCTGAAGTTGTTGCAAAAGAAAAAGAAATTTATCTCGAGCAGATGAAAGATTCCGGAAAACCTGCAAATGTTCTTGAGAAAATCGTTGAAGGAAAAGTAAAAAAATATTTCAGCGAAGTTTGCCTGGTTGATCAGGTTTTCATAAAAGACAACGCGAAATCTGTAACCGATCTTGTTAAAGAGTATTCTACAAAAATCGGTGAAAAAATTACAGTTAAGCGTTTTGCGAGAATTCAGATAGGCGCATAACATGCCATCAAGTAATCGTTATAAACGCATAATGATAAAAATAAGCGGGGAAGCTCTTGCCGGTTCTGCAAAGACCGGCATAGATTCCTCTATAGTCAAAAAACTGGCTGATGAAATTAAAACTGTTTCACAGGCCGGTTTTGAAATTGCACTTGTAATCGGCGGCGGAAATATTTTCCGGGGCGGAACCGGAGAAGCGCTCGGAGTTGAGCGAACAACCGGTGACCATATGGGAATGTTAGCTACGGTTATTAATGCGCTTGCTATGCATTCAGCACTTTCCAATTCGGGAGTTGACTCCTGCGTAATGACTTCAATTGAAATGAACAGCATTGCAGAACCTTATACTATAAGGAATGCAAAACGCAGCTTAGCCGAAAAGAAAGTTGTTCTTATGGCGGCTGGTACCGGCAATCCTTTTTTTACCACTGATACAGCGGCATGTCTGCGTGCAGCGGAAATTAAGGCGGATCTAGTAATAAAGGCAACTAAAGTTAGCGGTGTTTATGATAAAGATCCGGAAAAGCATTCTGATGCCGTAAAATTTGATCAGATTTCATTTATGGATGTTCTGCATAAACAGCTGAAGGTCATGGATCTTACGGCTATATCTTTATGTATGGAAAATAACCTTCCGATTATGGTATTTAATCTTTTCGAAGATAATTCCATAATGAGGGCGCTGAAAGGCGAAAATGTGGGAACAATCATTCAATAAGCGGAGGCTTTATGGTCGGTACTATCATCAAGGATCTTGAGGGCAGAATGGAAAAGAGCTTAAAAGCTCTTGAGAAAGAATACATAACGATCAGAACAGGAAGAGCCAATCCGGCGATTCTTGACAATGTTTATGTTGAAGTTTACGGACAGCAGATGCCGATAAATCAGGTTGCTACAGTTTCATGTCCTGAGCCGAGACTTATAGTCATTCAGCCATGGGATAAGTCAAATCTTCAATCTATTGAAAAAGGTATTCTTAAAGCTGATCTTTCAATAAATCCGGCGAATGACGGAAATCTTATCAGACTTCAGATTCCTGAACTGACTGAAGAAAGAAGAAAAGAACTGGTAAAAACTGTAAAATCAAAATGTGAAGATTCAAAAGTCGCAATCAGAAATATCCGCCGCGACGGAAATGATGCCGTTAAAGCGAAAGAAAAGAATAAGGAAATTTCTGAAGATGAATCCAAAGCAGAACAGGATTCCATCCAGAAGCTTACTGATAAATATATTGAAAAGCTTCAGAAGCTTGCAGAAAACAAAGAAAAAGAAATAATGAGCATTTAATGAATAATGATTTATCCGCATTAAATATGAAAAATATTCCGGCGCATATTGCTGTCATAATGGACGGAAACGGGCGCTGGGCAAAAAAACGCGGACTCGACAGGAGCGCCGGGCATAAAGCCGGCGCTGATGTTATAGAAGCATTAATGGATGCAGCATTCTCTTTAAAAATTAAATGTGTTTCTCTTTATGCTTTTTCGACAGAAAACTGGTCACGTCCTTCATCCGAAATATCTTCACTCTGGAAACTATTTGAGTATTATTTTGATGTAAAAATGCCTTTGATGAATCAGAAGGGTATAAAAATTGTTCATTCGGGAGTTTATGACAGACTTCCCAAATCAATGGTCGAAAAAATAAAAAATGCTGAAATGAAAACTGCGAAAAATAAAAACATTACTCTCAATTTTTGTCTGAATTACGGTTCTCGCAGAGAGATTGTTGATGCTGCAAACCGCGCATTATTTAAAACAGGTAAAAACGTGCTTACCGAAAAAATGATTACTGATAATCTCTATGCTCCCAATCTGCCTCAGGTTGATCTTATGATAAGAACTTCCGGAGAAATGCGTATCAGCAATTTTCTGTTATGGCAGGCGGCTTACGCGGAACTCGTTTTCACAAAAACTCTTTGGCCGGATTTCCGTCCGAAGCATCTCTATAAGGCTATTTTGGAATATCAAAAAAGAAACAGAAGGTTCGGTGGAATATGACACTTATTAACGAAACTTTTACAAGAATTCTGAGCGCGCTCATACTTCTTCCGGTATATTTATTCTGCATTTTCAGCGAGTATTTTTTCAACATACCTCTTTTGCTGATAACAATCGTTATATCTCTCTCAGCATTATATGAATTTTATCAGATTGCATCCTTAAAAGATAAAACAAAACCTTTTATTGTCATCGGAACAATCTCTGCTGTGACTATATCTGTTTTTTTCTATCTTCATTCTTTTGCTAATGTATATGCATTCGGTAAATTGTTCAGTACTTTTGATGCCAGATTTATTTTAGCAGTCGCTTTTCTGACTGTTCTCTTAATCGCGGTAGTGCAGATTTTTTCCCGTCCGCTTGAAGGGGCTATAGGATCTGTTTCTACGACTGTTTTCGGTATAGTTTTTATTGCGATGTCTTTTTCGTATATGATTTTAATGAAGGCTCTACCGGACGGGGTATTTTATATATTCGCACTTCATGCAGTCGTGATGCTGAATGATTCCGCTGCTTATTTCGGTGGAGTTCTTTTAGGTCGTCATAAGGCTAATATTCCTGCTTCGCCGAATAAATCAATAGAAGGCTATTTCTCAGGAATTTTAGTTAGTATTATTGCAATGATCATTCTCAATGAAGTCTATATTACATTCTGGGATAAAAAACTATTCAGCATAGTTGAAGCCGGATTTGTCGGATTATTTCTGGCTGTTGCAGGCAACATCGGAGATTTAATTGAGTCTGCCGTGAAGCGTGACGGCGGAGTTAAAGATTCCGGACGTATTATTCCGGGTCACGGCGGGATGTGGGATGTTTTTGATGCATTGATTATTTCTCTTCCCTTGTTTTATTTTTATCTCAAGATAAAGGGAGTTTAATTGAAAACCGTCAGCATACTCGGTTCAACAGGATCAATCGGTTCTTCGGCTTTACGGGTTATTGATTCTTTTCCTGATAAATTCAAAGTAAAGGCTTTGAGCTGTTCTTCAAATATTAAAACACTTGAAGAACAGATTCGGAAATATTCACCTGAATTTGCATCACTCGGTTCAGTCGACTTAGAAGTTTTTGATTCTATTAAAAAAAAATATCCGCGTACTGTTTTCTTTTCCGGTGAATCCGCATTATCCGATATTGCATCCGAAGGTGCGGACATTCTTCTGACATCAGTTGTCGGATATTCCGGTGTTATACCTACATTGAAGGCTATTCCGAAAACTAAGCGAATCGCTCTTGCAAACAAGGAAACGCTTGTTGCTGCCGGTGATATTGTGATGAATGAAGCCGCAAAGCATAAAACTGAAATTATTCCTGTAGACAGCGAACACAGCGCTATTTTTTCACTTCTGTCTGAAGTTAATAAAAATGATCTAAAACGTGTTATTATAACCGCATCAGGCGGAAGTCTTCGTGATAAAACTGCCGAAGAACTTTTTTCAATTACACCTGAAGAAGCGCTTCGTCATCCGACCTGGAAGATGGGTTCAAAAATAACTATTGATTCTGCAACTTTAATGAACAAGGGCTTTGAGGTAATAGAAGCTCATCATCTTTTTGATCTGCCGTATGATAAAATTGATGTCGTAGTTCATCCGGAAAGTGTAATTCATTCGATGATAGAAACAAATGACGGTTCGGTTTTCGCTCATATGGGAATCGCGGACATGGCGCTTCCGATTATGAATGCCTTTTCCCATCCCGCGAAGCTTAACAATCCGTTTAAATTTCTCGATTTTTCAAAACTAAAAAGTCTTTCTTTCCGTGAATATGATGAATCGCGTTTTCCGGCGCTGAAGATTTGCTATGAGGCCGGAAAAAGAGGCGGAAATATTCCATGTGCGCTGAATGCTGCAAATGAAATTGCAGTTGATTCATTTTTGAAGAAAAAAATCCGCTTTACGGATATTTCTACTATCGTAAAAAAAATTTCTGATGAGGCTGATTTTATCAAGTCTCCCGAAATAGACGAGCTTATCGAAACTGATAGGCTTTCCCGCATAAATGCGGAAAAATATATAAGAGGTTTATGCTGATGTTTCAAAATTTAGGTAATATTCTGGGCTATGTTGTTCCAGCTCTGATTCTTTTAGGATGCTGTGTTTTTGTTCATGAACTCGGTCATCTGCTTGGCGGAAGACTTGTTGGAATCCGTGCTAAAGTTTTTTCAATTGGTTTCGGAAGAGCGATTATTAAGAAAAAAATCGGAGATACTGTATATCAGATTGCAGTAATTCCTTTCGGCGGATATTGCGCTTTTGAAGGCGAAGATGCTTCAAAAGAAAGAAAAGGCGAGAAGGATGAATTTTTCTCAGCTTCTCCATGGAGAAGACTCGTTGCGGTTATAATGGGACCTTTGTTTAATTTAATATTCGGAATACTTCTCTTCTTTGTCATGAATATGAGCGGTTATCTGACAGAAACAAACCGTATCATTATTCCGCAGTTCTATAAAGATGCAGGAATTTCCGTTCCGGCTCTTAAGGCTGGTCTTGCCGACGGAGACAGAATCGTTGCAATTGACGGAAAGGAAATCACTTCATTTAATGATATCATGATGAACATATCACTCGGTGACGGCAAAGAGGTCGCTCTTACTGTTGATAGAAACGGTGAAAAAAAAGAGATTAAAGTTACTCCTGAAAAAGCCGCATCCCAGAGTTTTTATACTATAGGTGTTATGCCATGGGGTGAAAGAATTCTCGTAAACGAAGTTATTGACAAAGAGCCGGCGTCAAGTGCCGGTCTCAAAAAAATGGATGAAATCAAATCTGCTGATGGTATACCTGTAAAAGATGAAGATTCTCTAAAAACCGTCATTAAAGAAAGTGCCGGTAAAAAAATCAGATTTGAAGTTATTCGTTCCGGGAAAACTATTTCTGTAGAAATGACTCCGCGTCTCAAAGAAAGTTTCGTTATTGAAGAAGCTGAATCGGATTTAAAGATTAAGACAATCAGATATGATAATTTTGACACTTTTAAACAAAGTATGAAAGACGGGAAAGTTTCTATAGCAGGTAATAAAGTTTTAAATATAGAAATGCTCAGAAATGCTTCAATTATTACAGCGGGACGTGTTGTTGAAGTTATAACTCCGGAAGCAACAATCAAGGGAAAAATCAAGTATCTTCAGGAAGGATTTGCCGGTATTACGTATTCCCGTGCACCTGAACTTGATATTGTAAAATTCCCTTTCGGCAAGTCTTTATCAAAGGCATTTGTTGATCCGGTTGATTTTATAGAAAAAAATCTTAAATCGTTCGGTATGCTTTTTTCAGGTAAAATTAATGTGCGTGAAAATCTTTCAGGTCCGATAATGATATCTAAGCTTGCGGGAGATACCATGCATCATAGGGGTATCTCATCATTCATGGTTCTGATGGCAAGGATTTCGATAATTCTTATGATAATGAATCTTCTTCCGATTCCGGCTGTTGACGGCAGTTATGTGATATTTTTTGTATGGGAAGGAATTACAAAAAAACCTTTAAGCGATAAAATTATGGGTTATATCCAGTATGCAGGTTTCATTTTTATCATGGCTGTCAGTGCTCTTGTTCTTTTAAATGATGTGGTTAAACTCTGGTTCTAAGTATTATGAGAAGGCCTACACGTAAAATATATGTAAGGAATTCCGACCTTGTTATCGGAGGCAATTCTCCGCTTTCTGTTCAGGGAATGACTAACAGGCCTTTGACTGATGTCGAAGGCAATGTCAGTCAGATAAATGAAATGGCGCGGCGCGGGGCATCACTTGTCCGTGTCGCGGTGCGTACAATCGAAGAAGCGGACTGCATTCCTCTTGTATTAAAAAGAAGCAGCATTCCGCTTTGTGCGGACATTCATTTTGATTACCGTATTGCGTTAAAAGCCATTGAAAACGGCATCAATAAAATCAGATTGAATCCCGGCAATATCACCGATCCGAAAAAGGTCGAAGAAGTTGTCAGGCTAGCTGCTAAAGAATCTGTTCCTATAAGAATAGGTGTTAATTCGGGATCGATCGACAAAAAGAAATATTCCGCTGTTACACCTGAAGCTCTAGTCGATTCTGCACTGCAGCATTTGAAAATTCTCGAAGATTTGAATTTTGATCAGGCGCTTGTTTCAATAAAATCTAGCGATATTTTTCAGACAGTTGAAGCAAACAGAATGTTCGCAAAACTGAATGACTATCCCTTGCATCTTGGTCTTACTGAAGCAGGCTACGGACTTCAGTCGGTCATTCAAAGTTCTATCGCAATCGGCTCACTTATTCTTGAAGGTTTGGGAGATACCCTTCGTGTTTCAATGACTGGTGATCCTGTTGAGGAAATTTCAGTTGCACGTGAAATACTGAAATCAACGGGTCATATTAAAAGCGGCATTAAAATTATTTCATGTCCAACCTGCGGCAGAACTGATACTTCAATTAATCTTGAAGATATAGCCAGAAATGTTGACCGCGAGCTTTCAAGCCGCTTTGAAAAAATTCTAAGTGATAATAACAAAATAATTTCAATCGCAATTATGGGATGTGAAGTAAACGGTCCGGGCGAAGCCTCTCATGCTGATATGGGAATTGCGGGTGCGCGTAACGGAGAATTTATTTTATTCGCAGGCGGAGAACCTCTTAGAAGAATAAAAGAAAACGAGATAATTGAAGCATTATCTGCTGAAGCTGCTAAACTCATTTCATGAGTCATAATCTTTTCTTGATTTAATTCTCAACCGGTGTTATCATTTTCCTGATGAATAACATCATAACTGATACAGCAAATAATCATTTTTTCAGGATGATTGATGATCATCCTGATGCTGTAGTTCTTTCCGATAAAAATTTCGATATTAGTTATTCAAACAAAAACTTTCTGCTGCTTTTTAATGATGATAGAATAAATTCTGAAAACATCCTTATTATATTATTTTCTAATACGGATGAACAAAATCGTGTTAGAAGAAATATTTCTGAATTAAACAGCAATGAAATATGGAATACAGAAATATGCTGTAGTTTAAATAAGAAAGATAAAGGTTATGCTCTTTTAACAGTATATACTTTTATTATAAATGAAAATAAATTCTATGTATTTAATATTGAAGATATTACCGACCGGAAAATCGCATATAGAAAAATTCAGGATAGTGAGGAGCATTATAAATCAATTGTAAATAATATTTCCGAATATATTTTCAGTACGGAATTTGATGATTCCGGGAAAGCTGTTTCATTTTATCACAGTCCGAAATGTGTCGAAATTACCGGATACATGATGGAAGATTTTAAATCAAACTCTAATCTTTGGAAAGATATGATTTATCCTGATGATCAGTTTAAAGTATTTGAATTTCTTGATAATGTAATGAAGGATAAAATTAATTCCAGTATCGAGCATAGAATTATCGACAAAAACGGAAACACAAGATGGATTTATAATACAGTCAGTCTTTTATGCGATGAATCAGGTAAAATACGCCGCATAGACGGATTTCTTCTCGATGTAACTGATAAGCATCTGATGACTGAAAATTTTAAAAAGCTCTATAAGGCAGTAGAACAAAGTCCTTCAACAGTTTTCATTACCAATTCGAAAGGTATAATCGAATATGTTAATCCCAAATTTGAACAACTTACCGGATATACATGTTCAGAGGTTTTAGGTAAAAGTCCGGGTATCTTAAAGAGCGGTGAAACAACCCGTGATGAGTATAAAAAGCTTTGGGATACTATATCATCCGGCAAAGAATGGTCCGGAAAATTTCATAATAAAAAAAAATCCGGTCAATTATACTGGGAACATGCTTCGATTTCACCTGTTAAAAATGAAACCGGACAAATAACTCATTACATCGCAGTTAAAGAAGATATTACTCAGCTTGTTGAGTCAGAAGAAGCGTTAAAAAAAGCGGAAGAGGATTTGCGTAAAAAAAACATGATTCTGGAGGAGGATCTCCTTTATGCAAAAAAAATCCAACAATCCCTTCTTCCAAGTGAACTGCCTCAATCAGATTTTCTTAAAGTGTCATACAAATTCAAACCTCTTCTAGCTGTAGGCGGAGACTATCTTTCATTTTTTCCGGAAGTTAATTCTCTTGGCGTTTTTGTTGCAGATGTCGTGGGTCACGGCGCAGGTGCAGCGCTTTTTATGAGTCTGATAAAGTTTGCTTCGGATAAAATATATCCGGAGTGCCGCGATCATGCGGATATATTTATGAATAAGCTTAATAACGCGCTATTTACTGTTATGAACAGTTATTTTATAACAGCGGTCTATGCTGTAATAAAAAGAGAAGATGACGGAATTAAAATATCATTTTCAAACGGAGCGCATCCGCCAATAATGATTTATAGAAAAAAAACCGGTAATATAGAGTTGCTTCAGTCAAAAGGTACCATTATAGGTTTTTTTGATTCTGTTAATTATACTTCAGGGGAATCGTTTCTTTATAAAGGGGACAGAGTCTATTTTTATACTGACGGTTTCCCTGAAACAGTAAACGATGACAATGAGATTGTCGGGTATTCAAAAGCCGCAGAAATAATCAAAGAGTCATATCACGAAGATTGTGAATTAAATTTGCAGAACATATTTGAAGGCCTTGATAGATTTAGAGGCAACGCTGAATATGAAGATGATATTCTGATCTCAGTGATTGAGATTATCTGACAGAATTTAAAATCGCGTATTCAAAACCGTCAACAATTACCTGAAAAGATGCGGCGTTAATATTGGCTGATGATGCGTAAACTTTCCATGCCTTAGTTTTGTCAGTAAATGTAATTTCAACGAGAACAGTTGTGCCTGTTCCTGAAGAAGAGTCGAGTATTTTTGCGCTGTAGTCTACAAGAGTTATATTTTCAAGACATGGGAATAGAGGTGTCAGACCTTTCTTTAAAACATTTGCAAGCGCATCAACCGGGCCGTTTCCATTGCTTGCCTCATGAATCGTTTTACCGAGAGCTTCTATCTGAATGGTTGCTTCAGGTTCAACTCCGTTATCGATTAGACGGTAGCCGCCTATCAGCTTAAACGGGGCGGAATATCCGCTAAGAGATCTAGCGATAGTAAGCTGTTTTGTTGCATCGGTTATTTCATAATTCAGCATGCAGATATCCTCAAAACTTCATTCGATTAAATCTGCCTTCGTTGTCAAGCATAAGAATTGCTTTTTCATTATGAAATTTCTTTCAAAAAGTTCTTGCGCTTCACCGGTATTTTCAAGGAATAAGATATCCCTGTAAAATTTTTGCGGAGTCATATGGCAATTAGTTTTGTTGATAATTATTTAATGTCTGAATTATTTATTGAAGTAACCGGACTCATTTCTAAATGACACCATTTGATTCATCGGAAAGAAATACGGAATCAATTTTTGATTATTCTCCCCAGGAAAGGGAGACATTCGAGATTGATGATTGCGGTATAATTGACAGCATAAGCGGAAACAGATTTTCGCCCGATCCGAAATTTTCTCTTAAAATGGAAGCGTATCTTCTTGAGTTCGCCTATTCATATAATAAAATACTTTCTTTGTCGAATTCACGTACGAGAATTCTCGCCCATCAGGTTGAAAGCACTTATATAATCGTTAATTCACTGCATCAGCGTTTTATGATAGCTGATGAGGTCGGTCTAGGTAAAACGGTTGAGGCCGGTCTGGTAATCAAAGAAATGATTTACCGCAATGATATTTCGCGCATTCTGATAATCGCTCCGGCTTCTCTTTTGATTCAGTGGCAGAATGAGATGGAAGAGAAATTCGGTGAACGTTTTGAACTTATTGACCGCAAATATCTTGAGAAATTCAGAAAAACAACTTCCAATGTCTGGGAAAAAATAGGAAAAGGAATCTGCTCTGTTGATTTTATAAAAAACGCTGCCTTTCTTGAAGACCTTAAGAATGTAAAATGGGATGCTGTAATTTTTGACGAAGCACACCGTTTGAGACGTGATTCCGTTACTACTACTCTTGCATATAATGCTGCTGAAATTATTTCTGAACGCACAAAATCGATGATACTTCTTACTGCAACCCCGTTTCGGGGAAAACTTGAAGAACTTTATTATCTGATACGCCTTGTAGACAAAAATCTTCTCGGGCCCTTTCAGAGCTATTATAATGAATTTTGCATGCCTGAAAGCGATTTGTCGAAACTCAAAGAAAAGCTTTCTTCGATAATGATACGCAGAACAAAGAAGGAAATCGGCGGTTTTACGGTACGCCATGCCCGGACTATTAAATTTGATCTTTATCCTGAAGAAAGAGATCTATACGATGCAACGACAAAATATGTTGCTGAAGAATTCAATAAAGCAATGCAGAGTGAAAACAGGGCAGTCGGATTTATTATGACTGTTTTTCAGAAGCTTCTGGATTCTTCATCGTACGCTCTATATAAAGCTCTTGTGAACAGACGCAATCATCTTCAGAATTTAGTCAATAAGACTGATGAGGCAGATCAGATATTTTTCGATGAACTTCTCAAAGATATGGACGACTGTGATGAAGAACTCAGCGAAGATTCTGATGAGAAACGTACTGCACGTGATATAATGAGCGAAATAGTTACGCTGAATCACATCATTGAACTTGCTGAAAAAATTAAACGGAATAAGAAGGGTGAAAAACTTCTGGAAATGATCCGTTCTCTTAAAAAAGACGGTTATACGAAGTTTTTAATATTTACGCAGTTTAAAACAACACAGGATTATCTCAAGTCATTGCTCGGTGAATATTCCGTTGAAGTATTTCACGGGTCGATGAACAAGGACGAGAAAGAAGCCGCGATAGATAATTTTAAAAAGGATACTGAAATTCTTATCTGCACGGAAGCCGGAGGCGAGGGCAGAAACATGCAGTTCTGCAGCATTCTGTTTAATTACGATCTGCCGTGGTCGCCTTTGAAAATTGAACAGAGAATTGGACGAATTCACAGGTTCGGTCAGAAGTATGATGTTTATATCTATAATTTTTCTACAAAAAATACCGTTGCAGAAAGGGTTCTTGAAGTTCTGACTCATAAGCTATCTTTGTTTGAAGAATCAATCGGCACGCCGGATATAATGCTTGGACAGATTGAAGACGAACTTAATCTTGCTTCATTATTTATGAAATTCGTCGCTAAACGTAAAAAACGAGAGATGATTAAACAGATTGATGAATCTGTCGAGCGTGCTAAAAAAAGCTATGAGAAGCTTTCAAATCTAACGGTTGCGCACAGGCTTGATTTTAATTATGACGAATATTATAAGGTTACGCAGAAAGAACGTGCATTTTCAAACCGCCAGCTTGAAACATTCATGCTGCGATTTTCGTCTTTATGTGATAATTCAATTTTGAAAAAGTCGTCAGGAGATATTTATAATTCAAGATTTGAAGGCAATGATATCAGGGGAACTTTTGACAGTGAAAAAGCACTACTTGATTCAAAACTTCATTTTTTCGCTTTCGGTCATCCCATTATTGATTCTTCAATAAAAAAATGTTTTGATGAGTCTTTTTCGGTTCCGCTCGGAAACCGTTATTTGAAATCGTTTAAAAAGTTTAAAGGAATCGCTTTTTTCTTTGTTGTATCATTCCGTTCTGTAAGCGAAAAGAAAGAACTTTCTGTTATTTTTATTGAAGACGGAAGTGTGCTTTCGCCGCTTGATGTTGATCTGATCGAGAAGGATATTCTTCATGGTCTCGGAAGAGATTCTGAACTGCCTTTTTCATATTACAGCAAACTCTCTGATTATTATGCAACGGCAAAAAACAAATTAAAATCCATATCCGAAGATAAGATTTGGGATATGAAAGAAAACCTCGATTTGTCAGTTGATCCCGAACTTGATAAAATAAAAGAATCTTTTGATAAAGAAATACGTGAACTTAAAGAAAAACTTTCAAGACAGGAAATGAACATGAACCTGATGGGAAAGGATATGAGAAGTGCTATTTCGAGAACAAAAAACGCAATCAAAACCGCTACTCTTCAATATGAAGATGAAGTAGCTCAGTGCCGGCGCTATTTCGGAATAAAAGCGTCGGCAAAGCTTATTGGTGTATGTGAAATACATTCGGAAGAAATAAGCTGATTACATCTCAGCAATGTTTCTAAGAACATTCAGAGTGACTTCTGATATGTCGATAAATTCAATGCCCATTCCGGCACGCATGTCCTCGTTTTCTTCACGTATCCATCTTACAATTCCTGCAACCGATATGTGATCGCTTGGAGTCAACGCTATTGTGAGAGTCACTTCTTTACCCTGTTCAATCGGTTCAGGCGTAGTAATAAATACTCCGCGTGCGCTCATGTCAAGAGTGGAGCTGAATGTCATTCCGTCAGAAGTATGAACTTCAGCGCGGATGGTTTTTCTCTGTCTGGCATGCTCTCTTTTTTCGGTCATATACGCCTCTCTGTCTGTTCCCTATTTTATAAAATGATTATAGCCAAAATATGCAGGAATACAAGCTTTTTTCTTTTAAATGCACCGATTGTATTGAGTTGACAAATGATGCTTAAAAAAAAGTATGTATCCATGAACCGTAAAGACGTAATAGGATTATTAAATTCGAGATCACTTTCGCCGCTGAAAAAACTCGGTCAGAATTTTTTGTGGAACAGCGCGATAACTTCACAGATCGCGGCTGCGGCTGATATTAAAGATAACGAATCAGTCATTGAAATCGGTCCCGGGCTTGGAGCCCTCAGTGATGAACTAGCAAAATTAACAAATGACCTTACTCTTGTCGAACTCGATAAGGGACTTTTTTCATTTTTATCAGAAAAATATTCATCAAGTTCGATTAAGCTTGTGCACTCTGATTTTCTAAAATATGAAAGCAGTGTTAAATATGATAAAGCAGTATCAAACCTTCCTTACTATTGCGCGAGCGAGATTTTGTTTAAAATTATCGAGGATTATCATCCGGAAATAATTGTCATAATGCTTCAGAAGGAAATGGCTGAACGTATATTGTCTCATGCCGGTGATGATTCGTACGGTGCACTTACAGCATCGGTATCTCTTTTGTATGCTGCCGAGAATGTGATGAGTGTCGCGGCGGATAATTTTTACCCTGAGCCAGATGTAAAATCAGCAGTTTTAAAACTTATCAGAAAGAACGCGGATTACACTAAAGAAGAAAGAGAGATGTTCCGTTCAGCGGTTAAATCTGCTTTCTGGGGAAGAAGAAAGCGCATATTGAAATCGCTTACAGATTCTCCGCACATGAGTATTGAAAAAAGCAGGGTGATGAGCGCTCTTGAAAAGTCAGGAATAGATCCTAATAAAAGAGCCGAAGAAATTTCACCAGAAGAATTTATGAATATAGCGAGAGCAATAATTGAAAAACAATAACAGCATCATTGAAAAAATACTTCTTTCGGTTGAAAAACCGGGAAGATATTCGGGCGGAGAACGCAACCAGTTTTTGAAGAAAGACGCGAAGTTTCGTTTTGTAATGTCCTATCCCGACAGATATGAAGTCGGGATGGCGAACAACGGAATTAAGATTATTTATGAAATGCTCAATGAGATAGAAGACGTCGCATGCGAGAGAGTATTTGTTCCGGCGCTTGATTTTGAAACCGACCTCAAAAATAATTCCATTCCGCTTTTTACGCTTGAAAGCAGAACACCGCTGAAAGAATGCGATTTGATCGGATTCAATTATTCACATGAACTTCTTGCGACGAATATTTTTCACATATTAAGTCTTTCGGGAATTCCCGTGGACAGAAATGAAAGAAGCGAAAATGACCCGATTGTTATAATCGGCGGAGAATGTTCTTCTAATCCGCTGCCGCTGTCTTTTGCAGCAGATATATTTTTTGCCGGAGAAGCTGAAGATAATCTAACTGAAATAGTTGAGCATATATTCGAATTAAAAAAGAAAGGAACTTCTAAAAATGAAATAATCACGTCTCTCGAAAAATTCGATAATCTTTTCGTTCCGGCAAATTCAAAGATAAAAGAATTATCAGGCGGAATTAAAAGCTATGACGCGAAACCTGTCCGCAAGGCATTTTTCAGAGGAGATTTACAATATCCGAAAAAGAGCCTTGTTCCGTTGATTTCAATCAGTCAGGAAAAAAGCGTTACAGAAATAGCGAGGGGTTGCAGAAACATGTGCTGTTTCTGTCACGCGGGTTTCTGCACCATGCCTTACAGGGAATACAGCGAGGAAGTAATATTTCAGAACATAAAAAATCAGATAAAGAATACCGGTCTGAATGAGGTGACGCTGTCGGCTCTTTCTGTGAGCGATTATACGCGGATTGATTCGCTTATAAACACAATTATGCCGTTTATAAATGAAAATGCATATTCGGTATCGCTTCCTTCGATGAAGGTTGACAAGACTAATCTTCCGCTTATAAAAGCCGTTTCGGATGTGAGACAGTCATCGATAACTTTCGCAGTTGAAACAGCTGACGATTATCTTAGAAGAAAAATCCACAAAAAACTTTCGATGGATGATCTCTATGAAATTATCGGTGAGGTTTTCAGGAACGGATGGAATCTCATTAAACTTTATTTTATGATTGGTCTTCCGGGATACAAGGAACACGATGAGGCTGAAAGCATAATTCAGGCGCTGACCAAAATAAATGAAATAGGCGGAAGACGTAAGAAGATAAACGTAACCGTATCGCCTTTTGTTCCGAAACCGCACACTCCGTTTGAATGCGACGAGTTCGCTTCAAGCGAATATCTTCTTGAAACTGTTTTGAAGATTAAACGCGCACTTCCTAAAAATATTTCGATCAAAAACCATGATATATTTGTTTCACGTCTTGAAGCGGTAATATCCAGAGGAGATGCTTCTCTCGGGCCGGCACTTCATGAAGCATACAAGCGCGGCGCTTATATGGATTCATGGGATGAATTTGTACGAAAAGATATATGGGAAGATATAATAAAAGAATATAATCTCGAATCATATCTCAAGGAAAGAGAAGTAATTCCGTGGGAATTCGTTCAGGCTTCAAACCGCAAAATCATTTCTTATAAAAAAGAAAACCTGATGAGCAGTGAAAGACTTTCGAGCAGAAAACGCGAACTTTCTATAGACAGGGAAAAACTTCGTGAATCATTCGATAAATTCAAAGTCAGATATAATTCAGAAGGGAATTACAGACTTACATTTCAGAAGAAGGATACTGCTAAGTATTTTTCACATAACGATATGCTCGATCATATACGCCGCGCGTTTACATCGGCATCGTTTCCTGTTTCATATACTCAGGGATTCAACAAGCACGAAAAGATATCAGCTTCGTTTCCGATTCCGCTCGGTATCGAAAGCGAATGCGAACTGATAGACACGGAAGTCTATACTTCTTTTGATTGTGACGAAATGAAGAAAGTTATTAATGAATCGCTTCCGGCAGGATTAACGCTTTTGTCAATCGATAAGACTGCTAAAGCAAATCTCATGAGAATCGGCGCGTCATCTGTTTATCAAATCAAGAACGCGGATAATGAAAAGATGAAAATGTATTTGGAATCTGATTCTGTTTACATGAAAGAATCCAAGGGCAAAGTCCGCGAAATTTCAGTAAAAGAAGCCGTTCTCAATTATGAATTTAAAGATGATACAGCACAGGTCGAAATGCTCTGCGGAAGCATCCGAATAGATGATTTCATCCGCATGTTCGGAGAAGACGGTGTAGTTAAATGTGTTAAGATTAAGCAGAATATTTAAAAGGGCGTTCCACGCCCTTTACCCGGTTTTTCTATCATTATTCTTTTTCTTGTGCTATCCGCTATATCTGTCATTCTTACGGATGCAGGAATCTTGCAATGCTTTATTTTATGTCGGCATTCGCTTTGCTCTGTAAAGACTTAATTTCTTTATACAAAAAATATAACACAACTTATTAACGGCTTATAATGATTGAACTCTTCAATGATCTGTGCTAATATTTTATTAATTAAAGGAGGCGCAAATGGGAGTTATAGGTTCAGAAATTATCGGTGTAGGAAGATTTTAGAAAACTGCGTTTATGATGTTTTTAATTGATTAATAATTTGGTTATAACGATATAAGGAGGATATATGAGTATTGTAACCTGGGGAAAGGAATTCGAAATCGGTATTCCGGAAATGGATAAACAGCATAAAAGATGGATTGAGATTATTAATAATTTCTATGACAATCTTGAAAAAACCAATATAGATAACAAGCTTAAGGAAATGATAAACGAAGTTCTTGAATATACACATTATCATTTTTCTGAAGAAGAGAAACTGATGAATTCAATCGGTTATTCAGAACTTGACGGACAGAAGAAAATGCATGAATCGATTACGGCAAGGATGAATGAATATAAAAGAAAAATTGAAAACAACGAGGTATTGATGTCTATCTCGGTTACCAATGACTTGAAGGACTGGCTGAAAAATCATATTATGGTTGAAGACAAAAAATACGCAGATGCTTATAATGCAAAGAAATGATGTGAAATAAGATATTCCGTCTTTATGCAATATAAGACTTTTTGTGACCCATTTACTGTCCTAGTCTGTCAGTAGGAGATTGAGTCATTTTGTTCGACCAGGCAAAAAAGCGAATCCTAACTTTTTAAATAAAAGAGAGAGGTGTAATGATTTAAGAAATTTTATGGTTTAAAGATATCCAGGCATCAATCTCTGATTTGTATTTGCTTGAGAGCATGTCAATTATTATTGACGTGCTGAAGATTAATGTATAAAAAGTTTTTGAGTTTTATAAGAAAGACTGAGTTGAAATAACACCTCTTTGATATGTCTTTGACTAATATTGTGCATTTATAGCTGCCTGAGTTGCTTAGAGGGATTATAATGAATAAAAAAGACTGATTTAAAAGAGTTATCTATCCAAAACTCATTTTAAATCTCAGAAAAACTTTGACTACCTTTATTTTGAGCGGACTGTCAGGTGAATACTATCTCAATACATACTGATTATTGTGAGGAGTAATATTCATACATGAGACGACAGTAAACGTGCAGACTATATTTCTTAATTATTGAGGGGATTTGTGATCGATAAAATTCTATCAAAAAAAAATTTGATAATAGCCGGTTATGCATTGATCGGTCTCATTCTTTTAGCTTCATCTGCCGGATTTTTTTATTCTCCAGAATTAGATGATATGGATGCACAAAATGATAATTTTCTGCTAAAAGCGAATTTTGTACTGTCAATAACGGCTTTAATCATTTATTTAATAAACTTAAATATCCGTAAAAATAATTCTGAATTCAAATCATTTAAGAAATATTATATTTTTCATTGGTTTATTATTTCGCTTTCTGTAATTAATCTTTCAACTCTTTTCTACTTTGTAATAATATTACTGATTCTAAAGAATGCAGGAATCAATACTAATGTTCCGATATTTTTGCCGATTATGATTATGCAATCGGTTATTGTCGTTTGGTATCTGTGTAAAAATATCATTACATTATCAAATAATGATAGAGTTTTCTATATAACCTTAATCGTGAAAATTATCTTTTTTTATCTGTTTTGGAATTTGATAATTATTAGTGTCATAACATAGCCAAAAAAGTTTCTGACCAATATTTCAGAGGTTTCTTTGCCGGAGAAGTTTTTAAATTAATAACCTGTTCTGAGATTATCTAATGAATGAAAATGGAAAAGTAGAACGTTATATATGGATATATTACAGGGTTGTCCTGTTATTTGTTGTATAACAAATATTATTATTAATTCTAAAAATCCCAAGAAAATTCTTCCAATAGAAATCATGGGTTATAATGAAAACTATTTTCAATAAAAAGTTTTATGAGGATAAATAATGATTTATTACCAAATTTAAATGAGCAAGTTATGTCTTATGGGATTTTATAATCCCGTTTATCTTTAAGATTTATTAATAGTAATCCGCAAAAACAAGCAGTCAGATTTTTATTTGTAGTTAAGATAGGGGAATCGAATAATGAAAAAAACAGTCATATTAATAGTTTTATTCATTTTGTCTTTATGTTCATGTCCAAGTAATGATAAAGCTGTAAAAGATGGTAAATATATTATATTTCCGAATAAATTATATGGCATAAATTGGTCAACTGTTAAGATATATGATGTAATCCCAATTCTTCAACAAAAGAATGTGCCATTTAAATGTTATGATTGGGATACTGGAAAAGAATTTTCATGGACAGGATCAAGAAAAGATGCACCACTTCAATCGAGAAGTGCAATTAATTAAAAAATAATGGTTTAGAAAAAGAGGACATCTCCGAAGGTTGTATTGCGAAATAAAGCCAAAGGAGAAGCCTCTTTATGAAGAAGATAGCAAAG
>Ga0255343_1001380_pt1 | contig 32482 bp, 27 predicted proteins | sample wastewater_treat_4_FD_192413 | JGI IMG/M metagenome (GOLD analysis project Ga0255343, IMG submission 192413) | Wastewater microbial communities from Lulu Island WWTP, Vancouver, Canada - plant16 | ecosystem: Engineered > WWTP > Wastewater > Unclassified | place: Canada: Vancouver, British... | reverse complement strand
GAGGGCGCGATCTTCGAGGACGCGTCCTGCTACTACTGCATGACCGCGCGCGGCGAGTCGAAGGTCATCTCGTCGTTCACCATCGAGCCGACGACGCGCGTGGAGACCGAGGACGGGGAGCTCATCCTCGGCTACGCGAACACCGACCGGGGCGGGCGCGTCCCGAACCTGCGCTTCCCGCTGTCGTCGTTCCACAGCAAGCGCGACCTCATCCGCCAGCTCCCGTCGGCCGACCTCCAGTGGACCGGCAGCGACAACAACGTCCAGGGACTTCTCCGCGTGCTCGCGCGGCGCGACGTCCCGCGTCGACCGGGCTCGAACATGCTCGGCGACTACAAGAAGGGCGACCACCACGTCTGGCTCGGCCCGGCCGGCGCCATCGGCAAGGACGGCTTCATGAACCCCTCACCCGTCATGTACGTCCCGAGCGGCGGCTCGCTCGACAAGCGCGTCGAGTACAAGGACTGCGACGAGGACACGTTCCTCGAGGTCGCCTCGACCGTCTTCCGGCACCTGCCGCTCGTGAACAGGCCGGAGGTCATCCTGCCCATCCTCGGCTGGTTCTTCGCCACACCGATGAAGCCGCGCTTCATGGAGAAGGTCGGCACCTTCCCAGCACTGTTCGTCTGGGGCACGCAGGGCTCGGGCAAGTCGAGCGTGTGCATCGACATCATGTGGCCGCTCTTCGGCGTCCGCGACGCCGAGCCATACAGCGCGACGGAGACCGAGTTCGCGCTCCTGAAGCTCCTGTCATCGACCCGGTCGGTGCCGGTCTTCATCGACGAGTACAAGCCCTACGACATGCAGCGCCAGCGGCTCAACACGCTGCACCGCTACCTGCGCCGCCTCTACCGGGGCGAGGTCGAGGAGCGCGGGCGCCCGGACCTCAAGGTCGTGAGCTACCAGCTCCAGGCGCCGGTGTGCGTGGCAGGCGAGACGCGGCCGACGGAGTCGGCGCTCCTCGAGCGCATCATCACGTCGAACCCCGACAAGACGACGCTCGCCGAGAAGCCAGCGGCGCGCCACTCCTACCGCGAGCTGCGCTCGGTGGACCTGCTGCTGTTCGCGCCCCGGTACATCCAGTTCTGCCTCGGGCGCGACTTCGCCGCCGACCTCGAGGTGGCGCGCGCGGTGGCCAAGGCGCTGCTCGGGGAGCGCAAGGTGCCCGTGCGCGTCGTCGAGAACCTCACCGCGATGCTCCTCGGCATCCACCTCTTCGAGGAGTTCGCCAAGCACTGCGGCTGCGAGCTGGCCGACGACCTCGGGGTCGAGGCGGCGGTCCACGCGGTGCTCGACGACGTGCTGGAGACCGACCACGGCGTGAAGAACGCCCTCGACCATTTCCTGGAGATGCTGGGCGTGATGGCCGTGCAGGGGGAGCTCAAGCACAAGGTCCACTACGTGTTCGACGAGGGGCGGCTCGCCCTGCATCTCGAGAGCGCGTACGACGCCTTCCGGCTGCACTGCAAGCGCATCGACTACGACGGCGAGATGGTCGACCTGAAGCAGCTCCGTCGGCTGGTGGCCGAGAGCAAGAAGCAGGGCGGCTTCGTCACCGCTGAGAGCGAGCGCGTCACGTTCGACAGCGGCCGTCGCCGCGCCGTCATGATCGACTTCGAGAAGACCAAGGTCGTCACCGCCGACGACTTCCCGACGCCCGAGCCGGGGAGCGGCGGCGGGTTCCGCGACAACTTCAAGGGGCGCTACGGCCACGACGACTCGTAGCCGCCGGGGTCTTCGCGTCCTCGACCTCACCAGGAGCGCCGAGGCGGCGGCAGTCGCGGAGCAGGGTGGCGGCGTTCTGCAGCCCCTCCTCCTGCTTCTTCGTGGGCTTCGTCTTGGTGCCGTCTTTCTTGGTGGTGGTCGTCGTGGCCACGAAGGTGAGGTCGGCGAGCGAGGCGTCGAGCTCGATGTTCTCGGGCGGCACGCCGAGGCGGATGAGGCCCGTGCCGCGTTGCACGCGCAGGAGCGCCTTCCGCTCCTCTTCGCCGAGCCCGTACAGGTCGTACTTGCCGAGATCGGCGCGCAGATCGTTCAGCGCCGGGTCCTTGTCGCTTCCGTCGCGCAGCCGCGACTTGTCGAGCCAGCCGTCGTCCTTGCCGTGCTTGCGCGCCGCCGCGAGCAAGAGCATGCGCAGGAACTTCAGGTCGCTCTTACGGAAGCCGCCGAAGTCCTGGCCGTTGATCTCCATGACGTGGCGATCGCCCGGCTTTGTCGCGAAGCGGAGGTGGACGAAGTCGAGGTCGAGCATCGGGTCGTCGAGGACGCGCACGCGGTAGTCGGGCGTCAGCTCCTCGATGGCGCGCACGAGCGGCATGTACCCGTTGGCGTCGAGCTCCAGCTCGAAGGCGACGATCTTGTCGGCGGCGGCGAACGAGGTCGGGGGCTTGCTGGCCACCAGCACGACGAGCCCGTCGACGCCGAGGTCCGCGCGCAGCCCGCGACAGAGCTGCTCGAAACCGAGCTTTGGGGCACGCAGCCACACGACGGCGAGGTTCATCCCGCGCCGCCGCGCCTGGCCCACGGCGAGGAATGGCGGCGGCACCTTCGTCGCGAGTGGCGAGAGCCGGTTCAGCGCGGCGAGCTTGGCGAACACGTCCTTCGCGCGGCAGCGCAGCGCCTCGACCTCGGTGCGCAGCACCATCGTCCACCCTGGCCAGCACGGCGGCTCCTCCGGGCACGCGACCGCCACGAGCCCCTCGGCGGCGCCGAGGTCGTAGTTCACGTTCGGGAAGCAGCCGTTGATGCACCCGGGCGGCTCGTAGTCGTCGGCCTTGCCGTACTCGAGGACGCGCTCGCGCACGACGAGGACCTCCGGCTGCCAGCCGGTGCGGAGCACCTCGTCGTAGCTCACGCGCGAGTCGTCACTGCGCCGCAGCTTCGAGAGCAGCAGCTTCCACGGGAGAGCGTCGTCCGCTGGCATCGATGCCCCACTCCTTCAGGTAGCGACGGATGACGCGGTCGCGCTCCGTGTCGTTGAGGTTTGAGTTGTTTGGGTTGAACAGGCTGACGGTGCGGTACTTCGAGCGGCCCTTGCCCTCGAAGACGAACTGCAGCCGCACGCCGTGGATCGCGTCACTCGCGAGGTCGACGCCGTGCTCCCCGAGCAGCCCACGCACGCCGAGCACGGTGAAGCCCGGCTTCATCTCGACGGTCACGCGCTTCACGTCGCGGCTCGAGGGCTTGGCCACGACGCGCACGATGGACACGTCCTCGATCTTGTCGAAGCCGCGCACGGGGAAGTCGAAGTCGTCGTCGCGCAGCGGGTCGAAGCAGAACTTCGGGCTCTTGGTCGTGTCCTCGAAGTAGTCGGCGTCGCCGATGAAGAGCTCGGCGAACAGGTCGCGCAGCTTCTCGCGCTCGGCGACGCGCGGGGCCTTCACGAGCAGCGTGGAGGTCTCGAACTGGAACACGGCCGCGAGCCGCACGACGGGGCGCTGCCAGTCCGGCTCGACGACGCCCCTGTCGTTGAAGCGGTCGAACGGGGCGACCTCGTCCTCGTGGAAGATGAACAGCGCGAACTTCTCGTCGTTGGCGAAGTCCTCGACCTGGCAGCGCGCGCCGAACGCGGTCTCGCGGAAGTGGCTCGCCATCGCCGCCTTCATCGCCGTCTTGGCCTCGGCGGTCGGCTTGAGCGTCACCGGGTAGCGCCCGTGGAACTCGGTCAGGTGCTCCATCATGTCGAGGGCGTGGGCCTGGTGCGCCTCGAGGAAGCGCCCTTCGTCGGCGACGAAGAGACGCACCGCGAGATCCTGCGCCGACCACCCGCGGCTGTCCTCGACGAGCTGCGAATGGCCGTTGGTCCAGACCTGCTGCGCCAGCCGCTCGAGGTACGGGCGCGCGTGCGGCCCGCACAGGTCGTTGACCGGCAGGAGCTTCGTCTCGATGGCGACGCGCTCGGCCTCGGGGAGCGCCTTCCACCCGCGATAGACCTGCTCGCCCACCGGCCCCTCGCCGTCGAGCGTGAGCTCCACGGCGGCCCACTCGAGCAGCACCTCGAGGGCGTCAGGGGTGAGGTGGCGGAAGAAGGACTTCGGGTTCCATTCGCGGTTTGCCATGCGTTCTCCAGGTTGTTTACCGTTGCCAAAACAGGGGACATCGAGAGCGCACAAAACCGCTCCCCCCACACTTCAGAAAGAGGCGTCCTTGGGCGCCGTCGACCACGAGCTTCAGCGCCTCCAGGCGGATCTGCATCGCCTGGTTCGACACGTTGGTGAAGCCGCCCTTCGCGATCACCTCGGCGGCGAAGTCGCGCAGCTCGGCGATGCGCTCGCCGGCCTTCTTGCGGGCGACGAAGTTGTCGATGGCGAGCGGCTCGCCGGTCACCAGCTTCACCGCCGCGCGCACGTCGCTCGCCGGCATGAGCAGCAGCGCCGCGAACTTGTCCGCCTGGATCTCTGCGGAATCGCGCTGCCCGTCGCGGCAGACGATGGCGGCCGTCGCCTTGGCGCCGGGCTCGCGCGAGAACAGCGGGAACGTGACCTTGTCCATCTCGCGAAGCGGGCGGTGCAGCTGCCAGTGGCCGAGCTCGTGGCCGAGCGTGAAGGAGTAGCGGCCCTCGTTCCCTTCGAGCGACGAGTCGATGATGACGAGCGCCTCGTCGAGCCACGTCGCGCCGAGCACGTCGGGCTTGCCGAGCTTCCTGCGCAGGTCGTTCAGCTCGAGCGTGAGGCCGAGGACGCCCTCCGCAATCGCGTCGACGGGGATCGGCGGACGCGGCGGCTCGCCCTTCCACTTCGCGTACCGGCGCAGCAGCTCCTGAGCGGCGCTCTCGAGCTGCGCGTCGGACAGGAACGGGACCCTGAAGGTCATCAGCGCTTCCCCTTCTTCGGCTCGCTGGGAAGGAGCTTCATCAGGTCTTCGGCCGACAGCTTCCGCTCCCCGACTGTGCGCAGGAACTCCGGCATCCCCGCGTCGGCCTTGATGACGTTGAGCGACTCCTCGGACACGCGCCCGGCGAGCGTCATCAGCTCGTCGAAGCTGTCAGAGAGCTGGGTGGCCATCTTGCGGATGACCTCCTCCGCGGGCGGTGCCTTCTCCTCCGAGGTCTCGATGCGCGACAGGTACGTGGGCGAGATGCCGACCTTCGTGGCAAACTCGCGGAGCCCGAGCATCTGCTCGGTCCTCAGGCGACGAATGCGTTCTCCAAACCGTTCCTTCACGTTTCCTCGCTGAGCGCCCCCCGGAAGCGGGGCGCGATGTTCTGTTGCCTAAATACTAAACAGAGCCTCCCCGGTCAATGGGGACGTGGGGGTCGGTGACGATCTCCTGTCCCGTTTCGTCGCGCCGGACCGCGTTTCCCACGTGTGGAAGCGACGATCCCGAAGACGCGGCCCTGCGGGGCCGCTCCTGCCTCCGTGCGCGCCGACAAGCGCAGCGGCGAGATCGAGCGACGCCTCGACGAGGCGGCTGACGTCCTCGCCGAGACGCTCCTCGACATGTGGCGCAAGGAGCAGCGCAGCCGGCGCGCTGCCGCGCATGGAGGTACGTCGTGACCTCTCTGCTCTCTCCGGCTCTCGCCTTGTCTTCTACCGGGGAAGAAGCCGTCATGCCGACGACGCGCGAGCACGATGCGCGCGCGAACAACGGAGGCACGATGAACAACAAGGCGACCGCCAGAGCCCGCACCGCGATGCGCGAGCTCGACGACGTCCCCACCAAGCTCGCAGCGCTCGAGTCGATGACTGTGGGCCAGCTCGCTGAGAAGTGGCGCGAGCTCTACGGCGAGCCGACGCGCACGCGGAACAAGGACTACCTGAAGAAGCGCCTCGCCTGGCGCATCCAGGAGCTCGCCGAGGGCGGGCTCTCGCAGGGCGCGCTCGCGCGCATCCACCAGCTCGGCGACCAGATGCCCGAGCGCTGGCGCATGCGTCAGAGCCAGGGCCACGCCGCGGGCGACGCGCCCGCGCCGACCGAGGCGCTGCAGGTGGTGCAGGCGATCGAGCCGCGCGATCCGCGCGTGCCGCCCGCGGGCACGGTCCTGCGCCGCGTCTTCGAGGGGAAGGCCCACGAGGTGACGGTCTGCGCGGAGGGCTTCGAGTACGAAGGGCGGCGGTACAAGTCGCTCTCGGCGATCGCGACGGAGATTGCCGGCACGCGCTGGAACGGGTTCCTCTTCTTCGGGCTCAAGAAGCGCGGCGAGTCGGCGCGCGAGGAGTCCGCCGCATGAGCGAGTTCTTCCGCACGCAGATGGGCCACCGCTTCTACGAGTCGACGATGCCGTCGCTCGTGCGGGAGCTGGCGCGGCTGAACGTGAACCTCGAGCGGTTGCTCGCCGTCGTCGAGCGCGACGCCGAGAAGCCCGACGAGGGCGAGCCCACGCCAGCGCCGTCGAAGGAGCCGCGATGAGCAAGCAGCGCCAGCGAGCGAGCGCGTCGCCGCCGGAGACGAAGCGCTGCGCGATCTACACGCGCAAGTCGACGACGATGGGGCTCGAGCAGGAGTTCAACTCCCTCGACGCCCAGCGCGAGTCGTGCCTGGCGTATATCGAGCGGCAGCAGGGCTGGACGCTCGTCGACGAGCGCTACGACGACGGCGGCTTCACGGGCGCGAACATCGACCGACCTGCGTTCACGCGCCTCATGGCCGACGTCGAGGCCGGCAAGGTCGACGTTATCGTCGTCTACAAGGTCGACCGTCTCTCGCGTTCACTACTCGACTTCGTGAAGGTGATGGAGCGCCTCAACGCCGCGGGCGCGTCGTTCGTCTCCATCACGCAGAACTTCTCGACGGCCGACGCGATGGGGCGGCTGACGATGAACATGTTGATGTCGTTCGCTGAGTTCGAACGAGAGATGATCAGCGAGCGCACCCGCGACAAGATCGCCGGCGCCCGTCGCAAGGGGAAGTGGACGGGCGGGCCGGTGCCCTATGGCTACTCGGTGAAGGACAAGAAGCTCCTCGTCAACGAGCTCGAGGCGCGCGTCGTCCGCGAGGCCTTCGACCTGTTCCTGATGCACCGCCAGCAGGCGAAGGTGGCGCACCTGCTGAACGAGCGGATGCTCCTGCCGCGCGGCTCCAAGGTCACCAAGAAGCTCGCGTGGTCGAAGGAGGGCATCGGCCGCATCCTCAAGAGCCCGATCTACGCGGGCTTCATGATGTACGGCGACGAGCTGCACCCCGGCGAGCACCCGCCGCTCATCGAGGAGTCCACCTACCGCGCCGCCCAGGCCATCCTCGCGGGCACGAGCCGCGTCGTTCGGTGGACCGGCACGAACCCCGACTACGTCCTGCGCGGCCTCGTGCGCTGCGCGCTCTGCGGCGAGATGATGTGCCCGGGCTCGACGACGAAGCCCTCCACCGGGAAGACGCACAGGTACTACCGCTGTTCGCGGCGCGAGAAGTACGGCAAGGACCAGTGCGCCGGAAGGCCGCTGCCCGCCGCCGCGCTCGAGGAGTTCGTCGTCGCCCGCATCTCGAACGCGACCGCCGACGGCTCGCTGGCCGAGCGCGTCGCGAAGCACCTCGAGACGCTCACCGCCGGCAAGGGTGAGGACTTCGGCAAGCTGCGCGCGGAGCTGGCGACGAAGATCGCCGAGTGCTCGGCAAACGCCTCCCGGCTCACCGACGAGTTGGTGCGCCTCGACGGGCGTGCGCGCGAGCTCGTCGAGCAGAAGCTCGGCGTCGAGGCTGACCGTCTCGCCGCAAGCGAGCAGCAGCTCCGCGACCTCGAGCGCGACGCCGCCGAGCTGGAGATCGCCAGGAAGGACCACGCCTGGTTCGTCGCCGCGCTCCGCGACTTCGCCAAGGTCTGGGTGAACATGTCGCCCGACAACCAGGGGCGCTTCCTGCGCGCGCTCATCGACAAGGTGGTGGTCGACGAGCACAAGGGCACGTGCCGGGTCGAACTGATCGACTTCGGCGCTGCCTCGGGCCCGAAGGAGGCAGCGTGAGCGACCGGCAGACCAGCGACGAGGGCACGAGGAAGAACACGCCGAGCGACTACCGGGTGATCGAGCAGCCGATCTTCTGGCGCCGGAGACGCAGCGTGGAGCTCACCCCGACGCCGCCGCCCGACAAGCCCGAGCCCGTGCGACGCCCCGCCAAGGTCGCCCGCCAGCTCGCCCTCGCGCACCACCTGCAGGCCGCCATCGAGCGCGGGCTCGTGGCCGACCAGGCCGCCCTCGCGCGCAAGCTGGGGCTCACGCGCGCCCGGGTCACGCAGCTCTTCGACCTGCTCATGCTCGCCGCCGACCTCCAGGAGCAGGTGCTGGCCCTCGAAGCCGTCGACGGAGCCGAGCCTATGGCCGAGCGGACGCTTCGGGACGTGGCTCACGCCGGGACGTGGGCCGAGCAGCGGGCGGCGTGGGAGAAGCTGCCGCCCTGCGCTACGCAGAGCCGTTGACCGGCGCGCTCTTCACCATCGGCTACGAGGGCCGCACCCAGGACGAGTACCTCGCGCTCCTGCGCGAGGCGGGCGTGACGCTGCTCGCCGACGTTCGTCGCAACCCGATCAGCCGCAAGAGAGGCTTCTCGAAGAGCACGCTGGCCCAGGGCTGCGCCGCCCTCGGCATCCGCTACGAGCATCTGCCCGAGCTCGGCAACGCCGCCGAGAAGCGGAGGAACCTCGCCACCCAGGCCGCCATCGACGCACTCTTCGCCGAGTACGAGCGGAATTGGCTGCCAACGCAGGCGCCCGCCCTGGCGAAGCTCCGGGCTTGGCTCGACGCGGGCGAGCGGGTCGCGCTGACGTGCTTCGAGCGCGCGCCAGGCGACTGCCACCGGCACTGCGTGGCCGAGGCGCTCGCGGTCGAGGCGACGCACCTCTGACCGCCACTGAGCCAGCCGACCCCGACAAAGGGGAGCGTGGGTCAGAGAGCGGCCACACGAAAACGCGGTCGTTCAGGCCTGTTCAGCACAGGCCATTGATGACCCCTTGTTGCCTGGTGTAGACTGGCGCCGGGTGGCAACCTTTGCCAACCGCTAACCCAGGTGGAGCCTGGTCCAACATGACGGACGAGATTCTCACGCTGCCCGAGGTCGCCCAGTTGCTCAAAGTCGCGGAGAAAACCGTCTACACGATGGCCCAGAAGGGCGAGCTGCCGGCGTTCAAGGTGCGTGGGCAGTGGCGGTTCAAGCGCGCCGACCTCGACCAGTGGATCGAGCAGCAGAAGGCAGCCTCTCGCGACAACGACGAGGAGCGCGGCGGATGAACGCTCACCGGCTGATCTGCGCGCGTAGGGGAAAGCCATGAGGCTCGAGGAGATCTCGTCGGGCGCGAGCCTCGAAGGCGTGGAGCCCTCAAGCGTCGTGACCGTGGTGGCCGCGGTGGCGCTGCCCCCGGATTCGCTGCAGCTCGTCTACCGTCTGCCCGACGGCGCGCTCCGCGAGCGCCTGCTTTCGCGCGCGGACGAGGCCTCGCTGAACGTCGCGACCGCACGACGCCCGTGGTCGTTCGACGGAGATGGCGCCGCGTTTCAGCTCACCGCCGAGGCCAAGCGCATCGACCTCGCGTTCCTCTTCGATCCGATGATGGCGGTCCACACCTCGAACGTGGACCCGCTGCCCCACCAGATCACGGCGGTCTACGAGTCGATGCTGCCCAGGCAGCCGCTCCGCTTCGTCCTCGCCGACGATCCCGGCGCGGGCAAGACGATCATGGCGGGGCTCTACATCCGCGAGCTAATCATGCGCGCCGACGCGCGGCGCGTGCTGATCGTCGCTCCGGGCAGCTTGGTAGAGCAGTGGCGCGACGAGCTGTTCGAGAAGTTCGGCCTCGAGTTTCGTGTCTTCTCGAAGGACCTGGAGCTCGCGTCGCCCAGCGGGAACCCGTTCGAGGACACGAGCCACCTCATCGTGCGCCTCGACCAAATCGCGCGCGATGAACAGGAAAGCGACGGCGGGCGTGTCGCCGGTAACCTTCAAGCGAAGCTCTGCGCCGCTGGCTGGGACCTGGTGGTCTTCGACGAAGCCCACAAACTCGCGGCGCACTTCTTCGGCTCGAAGCTCGAGAAGACCGGCCGCTTTCGCTTCGCAGAACGGCTCGGCGCGCAGACGCGGCACCTGCTCCTGATGACCGCGACCCCGCACAACGGCAAGGAGGAGGACTTCCAGCTTTTCCTGTCGCTGCTCGACTCCGACCGCTTCTACGGGAAGTTCCGCGACGGCGTTCACAAGGTCGACACCTCCGATCTCATGCGCCGCATGGTCAAGGAGGAGCTGCTCAAGTTCGACGGCACACCGCTCTTCCCCGAGCGTCGCGCGTACACGGTCAACTACAAGCTCTCGGACCTCGAGGCCGCGCTCTACGAAAGGGTCACGACCTACGTGAAGGAGCAGATGGGGAAGGCCGACGAGCTTGACGGCCAGCGCCGTGGCTCCGTCGGGTTCGCCCTCACGGCTCTTCAACGTCGACTCGCGTCGAGCCCCGAGGCCATCTACCAGTCGCTCAAGCGCCGTCACGCCCGCCTCGAAAAACGGCTGCGTGAAGAGAAGCTTGGCAACCGCGCTCGCTCGCTCGCGGAGACCATCGCGCTCGCGCCCGAGGATGAAGACGACCTGAATGCCGATGAGCAGGAGCAGCTCGAGGAGACGCTCGTCGACGAAGCGACGGCGGCCAGGACGATCGGCGAGCTCGAAGGCGAAGTGCTCGTGCTTCAGGCGCTCGAACAGCGCGCGCTCGACGTCGTCTCGTCAGGGCAGGATCGCAAGTGGGAGGAGCTGTCACGGATTCTCCAAGACGATCCGCACATGCGCGACGCCGGTGGGCGCCTCCGCAAGCTGATCATCTTCACCGAGCACCGCGACACGCTGAACTACCTGCACCAGAAGGTTGGCGGTGTGCTCGGCACGCCCGACGCAATCGTCACCATCCACGGTGGCACCCAGCGCGACGAGCGCCGCCGGGTGCAGGCGCTCTTTCGCTCCGACCCCGAAGTGCGCGTGCTTATCGCGACGGACGCAGCGGGCGAAGGCGTGAACCTTCAGAACGCCAACCTGATGGTCAACTACGACCTGCCGTGGAACCCGAACCGCTTGGAGCAGCGGTTTGGCCGCATCCACCGCATCGGTCAGCAGGAGGTCTGCCACCTCTGGAACCTCGTCGCCAAGGAGACGCGCGAAGGCGACGTCTACCACCGGCTGCTCGAGAAGCTCGCCGTCGAGAGCGAGGCGCTGAAGGGCCGCGTTTTCGACATCCTCGGCGAGGTCTTCGAGGAGACCAGCCTCAAGGACCTGCTCCTCCAGGCGATCCGCTACGGCGACCAGCCGGAGATCCGCGCGCGCCTGTACCAGAAGGTCGAGAGCGCGCTCGACACCGCACACCTCCGCACCATCCTCGACCGCAACGCGCTGGCGCAGGAATCGATGAACGCGGAGCGACTCTTCGCGGTGAAGGAGGAGATGGAGAAGGCCGAGGCTCGACGCCTCCAGCCGTTCTTCATCCGCTCCTTCTTCATGAAGGCGTTCCAGCAGCTCGGTGGTTCGATTCATCCGCGCGAGCCGGGGCGCTTCGAGGTGACCTTCGTGCCCGCGTCCATCCGCGAGCGCGACCGGCAGATCACGGGACGCAATCGCCGCGACACCACGCCCGTGCTGAAGCGCTACGAGCGCGTGTGCTTCACGAAGGACGGCGTGCGCCCCGACAAGCCGGGCCTCGCGATGGGGAGCATGATCCATCCGGGTCACCCGCTCATGCTCTCGGTGACCGACATCATCCTGGAGCAGCACCAGAACCTGCTCCGTCAGGGAGCCGTCCTCGTCGACCCCGCCGATGAGGGCGTCGAGCCCCACCTCCTCTTCTTACTCACGCACGAGATCAAGTCGGGCGATGGCCAGACGCTGTCCAAGCGGCTCCAGTTCGTGCGCGTGGAGCCTGATGGCAGTGCCAGCTTTGCGGGCTGGGCGCCCCACCTCGATCTGCAGCCCCTAGAAGACGCCGATCGCGGTCGACTGAGGAGCGTCCTGGAGGCCGACTGGATTCACGCCGATCTCGAACAGAAGGCACTCACCCTCGCAGCATCGACGCTCGTGCCCGAGCACTTCAAAGAGGTCGCCGAACGTCGCATCGCGCATGTCGACAAGACGCTGGCCGCCGTCCATGAGCGCCTCAGCAAAGAGATCAAGTTCTGGACCGACCGCTGGATGAAGCTCGGCGAAGATCAGAAGGCCGGCAAGGAGGTTAGGCTCAACCTGGAGAACGCCCGGCGCACGGTGATGGACCTCGAGGGGCGTCTGGAGAACCGCAGCCGCGAGCTCAAGGCGATGCGCCACGTCGCCTCGGCGACCCCTATCGCGATGGGTGGCGCGCTGGTGGTGCCCATCGGGCTCCTGCACAAGCTTCGTGGCGAAGCGCCGACCGATGGCGACGCGTTCTCGCAAGACGCGGCGGCCCGCAGCCGCGTCGAGCAACTCGCGATGAAGGCCGTCCGCGCGGCAGAAGAGGCGCGCGGCTGCCGTGTCGTCGACGTGTCGGCACAGAAGTGCGGCTGGGACCTGACCTCGTACCCTCCGCACGCGGAGGGCAAGCAGCCCGAAGCACGGCACATCGAGGTGAAAGGCCGCGTCAAGGGCGCGACCACCATCACCGTCACGCGCAACGAGATGCTCTACGCGCTCAACCAGGCCCAGAAGTTCCACCTCGCCATCGTCTTCGTGGGAGATGACGACTCCCTCGACGGGCCGCACTTCCTGCAGAGCCCGTTCGATAGCGAGCCGGGCTGGGGCGTCTCGGCCATCACCTTCGACATCAAGGCGCTATTGGCGCGGGGGAAGAAGCCGTGACCCTGCCCAGCACGCTGCGCCTAGATCGCCTTGAGCTGCGGAACTTTCGCTGCTTCGCCGAATGCACGATCGACCTCCACTCGTCGCTGACGGTGCTGGTCGCCGAGAACGGCCGAGGTAAGACGGCTGTCCTCGACGCCATCGGCATCTCCCTCGGCCTCTTCGTCGACACGATCGCTGGGAACGGTCACAAGCACGCGTTCGAGCGCACTGATGTCCGGCTTGCCCGAAACACCGAGGGGCGAATGTCGCCCGTCCTGCCTGTCGAACTGAGGGCGAGCGGTTCGGCTGACGGCGCACGTCTCTCGTGGGGACGAGCCGTCAAGACGATGGGCAAGATGCGAGTGCGCACGACGAACCGTGAGGCCAAGACGCTCGTGGCCGCTGCGGAAGGTTTGCGCCAACGCCTCTCCGGGTTCGCGGGAGGCGAGCGCGAACAGCCGCCGCCGCTGCCCCTTGTCGCGTTCTACGGGACCGGCCGCCTATGGAGCGAGCACCGGCTGACGGAGCGCAAGCGAGGCGCCGGCCAGTCCTCGATGGGGCGCGTCGCGGGCTACCTCGACAGCCTCTCTTCCTCGTCGTCGTTCAAGACCTTTGTCGACTGGTACGAGCGCATGGCGAACGCAGCGCGCAGCACGACGTCGGTGGCGCTCGGACCGACGGAGCGGCCCGAGAAGCTCCTCGCCGCTGTGCGAGACGCGACGCGCATCGTGCTCGAGCCGACGCGCTGGCGCGACATCGATTGGGAGTTCCCGCCGCTCGACGAGAACGGCCAGCCGCAGGGCGAGGGTCACCTCGTCGTCGAGCACCCCGACCACGGGCGCCTCCCGCTCTCGGTGCTTAGCGACGGCGTGCGCAACATGATCGCGCTCGTCGCCGATCTCGCGCACCGCTGCGCGCGGCTAAATCCGCAGTTTGGCGAGAAGGCTGCCGAGCTCACGCCCGGAATCCTGCTCATCGACGAAGTCGACATGCACCTGCATCCTCGCTGGCAGCAGCTCGTCGTCGGGCTACTGCAGCGCGCGTTTCCCGCGATGCAGCTCGTGGTGAGCACGCACAGCCCGCACGTCCTCTCGACGGTCGACGTGAACTGCATCCGCGTCATCCGCGTTGTCGACGGAGCGGGAGTGCTCGAAACGCCCAAGTTCCAGACCAAAGGCGTCGAAAGCGCCGACGTGCTTGCGAACATCATGGGGGTTGACCCGGTGCCGCAGGTCAACGAGGCGAAGGAGCTCAGCGAGTACCGTTCGTACATCGAAGACGGTGCTGGCGAGACGCCCAAGGCGGTCGCCCTGCGCACGAAGCTGGTCGAGCACTTCGGCCATGACCATCCGCTGATCCTCGACTGCGATCGGCTCGTGCGGTTTCAGACCTTCAAGCGCTCCAAGCAGCCGGGGGAGCAGTAGCGATGCGGAAGCTGGATCGCGCCACGGCCACCGTGCCCGCTTGCCTCGCCTCGTACGCCCACGGGCGGAACAACTGGGGCGACGTCTCACATGCCGACAAACAGGAGATCCACGCCTCGCTCGAGCAGATGCAGGGGCGGCGCTGTGCCTACTGCGAAGGCCCGCTCGATTCACTGGGGCAGCACATCGAGCACTTCCGTCGCAAGAGCCGCTTCGTTCACCTCACCTTCGCGTGGGCGAATCTCTTCTGTTCATGTGACCAGAACGACTCGTGCGGGCACTTCAAGGACCACGGCGCGGGCCCCTACAACCCTGACGATCTTCTCGACCCGTGCGCAGATGACCCGTCGCTGTTCCTGCGCTTTCGCTCCGACGGCACCGTCGACGTGCGGCCGGGGCTCTCGCCGCGGGACGAGTTCCGCGCCCGCGAGACGCTCCGTGTGTTCAACCTTCACGATGAGTTCGGCCGCTTGCGAAACATGCGCAAGGCCGCCGCTTCCACCTATCTGCAGCTCGTGAGCGAGCTGGCCGCGTTCGATGCCAGCGACCGCAGCGCCTACGCGCAGATGGAAATCCAGGCGACCGCTTCGGAGCCGTTCTGCACCGTCGTCCGCCACATGTTCGAGGACGTTCTATGAGTGCGAAAACCCCCATCAAGTCGCCGAAAAAGCTGATCGAGGTCGCGCTTCCGCTCGACGCCATCAACGCCGCAGCCGCGCGGGAGAAATCGATCCGTCACGGGCATCCGAGCACGTTGCATCTTTGGTGGGCGCGTCGGCCGCTTGCCGCCGCGCGGGCGGTCATCTTCGCGCAGATGGTCAACGACCCCGGCTACCAGCAGGGCGGTGGCTTCAAGTACGGCGTCAACAAGGAGAAGGCACAGGCCGAGCGCGAGCGGCTCTTCAAGATCATCGAAGACCTCGTGCAGTGGGAGAACACCAGCAACGAAGAGGTGCTCTCGCGGGCGCGCGCAGAGATCCAACGCTCGTGGCGTGAGGTCTGCGAGCTGAACAAGACACACCCGCAGGCCGCCGAGCTGTTCAACCCCAACACGCTTCCTGCCTTCCACGACCCCTTCGCGGGCGGTGGCGCGCTGCCGCTGGAGGCGCAGCGGCTTGGGCTCGAGAGCTATGCGAGCGACTTGAACCCCGTGGCCGTCACCATCAACAAGGCGATGATCGAGATCCCGCCGTGCTTCGCAGGCCGCGCGCCCGTCGGGGCTCCAGTGCCCGGAGACAAGCAAACCAAAGCCAAGGCACTGGAGGCGTGGCCGGGTGCCAAGGGCCTCGCCGAAGACGTACGCCGCTACGGGGCATGGATGCGCGCGGAGGCTGAGAAGCGCATTGGCAAGCTGTACCCGCAAGTCGAGATCACCGCCGAGATGGCCAAGGAGCGGCCCGATCTGAACGGGCTCCTGGGCCAGAAGCTCACCGTCATCGCATGGCTGTGGGCGCGCACGGTGAAGAGCCCCAACCCGGCCTTCAGCCATGTGGACGTGCCGCTGGCTTCGACGTTCGTGCTCAGCAGCAAGGCCGGCAAGGAGAGCTACGTGCAGCCCGTCGTGAAGGGCGACACGTATCGCTTCACGGTGAAGACGGGCAAGTCGTCGGCGGAGGCGATCGAGGGGACTAAGGCGGCTGGACGCGGAGCGAACTTTCGCTGTTTGCTCTCGGACGCGCCTATCAGCGGCGACTACATCAAAGCCGAGGGCCAAGCGGGACGCTTGGGTGCGCGGCTCATGGCAATCGTTGCCGAGGGGGTGCGAGGCCGCGTCTATCTCGCGCCGACGGTCGAGCATGAAGCCATTGCGCGGCAGGCCGCTCCGACGTGGAAACCCGCCGGTGATGTGCCTGCGCGCCTTACCGGCGGGACGTGCGTGCCCTATGGCTTGAAGGAGTGGGGCGACCTCTTCACCCCGCGCCAACTGCTGGCGCTGACGACGTTCTCCGATCTGGTGCGTGAGGCCATCGAGCGCGCGCGCGCCGACGCCGTGCGCGCGGGCCTCGCGGACGACGGCAAGGGCCTCGACGAGGGCGGCACCGGCGCGACAGCGTACGCGCAAGCGGTTGGGGTGTATCTGGCGTTGGCCGTAGACAAGACTGCTGACTACAACAGCTCGCTGGTGGCGTGGAGTCCGACGCGCGACCAGGCGAAGACCACGTTTGGCCGACAGGCGTTGCCCATGATCTGGGACTTCGCAGAGGTCAACACGCTTGCTGGTGCGGCTGGCGATATCGCGGTTTCCATCGAGGGCATTTGCCGATCTGTGGGCGCAGCATCTTCGCGGCACGGCCACGCACAACAAGCCGAGGCGCAGAGTCAGTCCATTTCAACTAACAAGCTGATTTCGACCGATCCGCCCTACTACGACAACATCGGCTACGCGGATCTGTCCGACTTCTTCTACGTGTGGCTGCGCCGGTCGCTGAAGCCCATCTATCCGGGCCTCTTCGCCACGCTCGCAGTGCCCAAGACCGAGGAGCTGGTCGCCACGCCGTACCGGCACGGCGGCAAGGACGAAGCCGAGAAGTTCTTCCTCGATGGCATGACAGAGGCGCTACATAATTTGGCATCGCGAGCGCACGGCGCGTTTCCCGTCTCCATCTACTACGCCTTCAAGCAGTCCGAGACGAAGGGCGAAGCCGGCACGTCGAGCACGGGCTGGGAGACGTTTCTCGAGGCCGTGCTCAAGGCCGGCTTTGCGCTGACGGGTACGTGGCCGATGCGAACCGAGCGCGATGCCCGATCCATCGGCATCGGAACTAACGCGCTCGCGTCCAGCATCATCCTCGTCTGCCGCCAGCGCCCCGCCGACGCGCCCAGCATCTCGCGCCGCGAGTTCATCCGCGAACTGAACGCTGCGCTACCCGACGCCCTCGACGAAATGACGCGCGGCGGCGTCAACTCGCCCGTCGCTCCCGTGGACTTGTCGCAAGCCATCATCGGTCCCGGCATGGCCATCTTCAGCAAGTACGCCGCCGTGCTCGAAGCCGACGGTTCGCCGATGGGCGTAAGAACGGCGCTTCAGCTCATCAATCGCTTCCTCGCCGAGGACGACTTCGACCACGACACGCAGTTCTGCCTCCACTGGTTCAATCAATACGGATGGACTGAAGGCGCCTATGGCGAGGCCGACGTGCTTGCGCGTGCGAAGGCGACGAGCATCAACGGCCTTGGCGACGCAGGCGTGCTGAAGAGCGGAGCGGGCAAGGTGCGCCTCTTGCGCCCGAACGAGTACCCGTCCGACTGGGACCCTGGAAAAGATCCACGCATCCCGATCTGGGAGATGCTGCACCAGCTCATTCGCGCCCTGCGTGACGAGGGCGAGAGCGGTGCCGGCAAGCTGCTCGCCGAGCTGAAGCCGAAGAGCGAGGCCATCCGGCAGCTAGCCTACCGACTCTACACGCTGTGCGAGCGCAAGGGCCAGGCCGACGACGCCCGCGCGTACAACGAGCTCGTCACGTCGTGGTCGGCGGTGGAGTTTGCGGCCGGAGCGTTCCCCGAGCCGGGCAAGCAGTTCAATCTTTTCGGAGGTAGCGAATGAAAGCGTGGCGCGAAGTCAGCGTGCCCCATCCCGACGTTCTCGAGGGCACCTTTCAGCAGTCGGAGTTCGCGGCAGACATCACCGCCGTGCGCGACGGCAAGGCCACGCGCGAATACCAGGACGCAGCGGCCTTCTTCCAGCGGACTTTCATCACCGAGGGCATGCGTCTCCTGCTCACGCAGGTGGCACAGCGGCTCAACGGCAAGGGGGGCGAGCCGGTCATCCAGCTCCAGACGGCGTTCGGCGGCGGCAAGACGCACACGATGCTCGCCGTCTTCCACCTGGCCTCGCGCAACTGCGCGTTGAAGGAAATGTCGGGGGTGCCCGCGCTCCTCGACCACGCCGGCCTGATGGATGTGCCCAAGGCGCGCACCGCCGTCCTCGACGGCACCGCGCACGCTCCTGGGCAGCCGTGGGCGCACGGCGACACCAAGGTACGAACGCTATGGGGCGAGCTCGCCTGGCAGCTCGGCGGCGACGAAGGACTGGCGCTCGTGCGCGAAGCCGATGCGACCGGTACGTCGCCGGGCAAGGAGGCGCTGCGCAAGCTGCTTGAACGCTTCGCCCCGTGCGTGATCCTGGTCGACGAGCTGGTGGCGTACATCCGCCAGTTCCCCGACGGTCAAGCGCTCTCGGGCGGCAGCTACGACAGCAACCTGTCCTTCGTGCAGGCGCTCACCGAGGCCGCGAAGCTGGTGCCGACGGCGATCGTGCTCGCGTCGCTCCCGGAATCGGAGGTCGAAGCGGGCAGCTCGCGCGGCGTGGCGGCGCTCAAGGCGCTAGAGAAGACCTTCGGGCGCGTGCAGGCGCTGTGGAAGCCTGTGGCCACCGAAGAGGCGTTCGAGATCGTGCGGCGTCGGCTCTTCGAGCCGATCAACGACACAGCGAGCCGCGATGCCGTGTGCAGGGAGTTCGCCAAGGCCTACGCGGCCGAGGGCACCAAGCTCCCCTCGGAGACGCACGAGGCCCGCTACTTCGACCGCCTGGTGCAGGCGTACCCGATCCATCCCGAGATCTTCGACCGGCTCTACGAAGACTGGACGACGCTCGAAGGTTTCCAGCGCACCCGTGGCGTGTTGAAGCTCATGGCGCGCGTCATCTTCCGGCTGTGGAAGGACCAGAACCAGGATCTGATGATCCTGCCGGGGAGCTTGCCGCTCTACGACAGCGGCTCGCGCAACGAGCTAGTCTACTACCTGCCGCCCGGCTGGGACGCCGTGCTCGAGCGCGACATCGACGGCGAGCGCGCAGAGACCACCGATCTCGACCAACGCGAGCCTCGCTTCGGTGCCGTCCATGCTGCGCGGCGGGTGGCGCGCACGCTGTTCCTCGGCAGCGCGCCCTCGTCGAGCACGACAAAGAAGGGCTCGCGCGGCGTCGACCGGGCCCGCGTGCTCTTGGGCTGCGTGCAGCCTGGGCAGCCCTCGGCGGCGTTCTCCGACGCCCTCAACCGGCTGAGCGATCGCCTGCACTACCTGAACAGCTCCGGCGACAAAGTGCAGGACTCGACGCGCTTCTGGTTCGACACCCGCGCCAACCTTCGCCGCGAGATGGAGGACCGCAAGGGGCGCTTCGACGACCGCAGCGAGGTCCGCACGAAGATCGAGGCGGTGCTGAAGAAGCTCGCGCCCGGCGGCGAGCTGTTCGATGGCGTTCACGTCTTTACGCCTCACGGCGACGTGCCCGACGACGGCGCCTTGCGGCTCGTCGTGCTGCCGCCCGAGAAGACCTACAGCAAGCAGGACAGCAAGGGCGTCGTCGACGAAGTGCTCGACGTGGTGCGCTCGAACGGGAGTAAGCCCCGTTACCGAGGCAACCGCCTCGTCTTCGTCGCCGCCGACCAGGCATCGATCTCGCGTCTCAAGGAGGTCGCTCGCACGGCGCTCGCGTGGGCTTCGATCGTCGACGATATAAAGACCGGTCGCCTCAACATCGATCGCTTGCAGGAGGACCAGGCGAAGAAGGAGCTGGAGACCGCTGAGGGCGTGTTGCCGCGTGCCGCCCGCGAGTGCTTCAAATGGCTGCTCTGCCCGCTGATGACCTCTGCAACGGATCGCCAGGCCAGCGTCGAGGCCTTCCCACTCAACGCAGGTGGGACCTACGGTGCTGAGGTCAAGCGCGTGTGCGAAGAGAACGAACTCGTCATTTCGGCGTGGTCACCTGTCCATCTGCGCAACAAGCTCCGTGAGCTTTACTGGAAGGACGGCACCGACGCCGTCCGCGCATCGACGGTGTGGGAGGACATGCAGAAGTACCTGTACCTCCCGCGTCTGCGGCAGCGCGGCGTGCTTGAGCAAGCCATCCAGAAGGGCACCGCGACTGAGGACTTCTTCGGAACGGCCTACGGCAAGACGGGCGACGCCTACGACGGCTTCAAGCTCGGAAACTCGAATGTGCAGTTCGACGACACCCTGCTGCTCATCGAGCCCGCTGCTGCTGCAGCCTACGCCGCGGCGCTGGCCAAGAAGGCCGAACCCACAAAGACGGACGACTCACCGCCCACGCAGGTGGGCATCTCCAACACGGGGGGGACGGCCGTCAGCAGCGGCAACCAACCGAAGCAGGCCCAGAAGCCCACGAGCGCCCCGCCGCCGCCGAGAGCGAAGGCGTTCTTCGGCTCAATCGACGTCAACGCCACAACGGCCAAGATGAAGCTCGTCTCGGTGGCTGAGGAAGTCATCGCGCTGCTCGCCGCTGACCCGAACGCCACGGTGAAGGTCACGGTCGAGATCTCGGCTGAGTTCCCGAACGGAGCGACGGACCAGACCAAGCGGGCAGTGACCGAGAACGCTGGAGCCCTCGGCTTCAAGAGCAAGTCCTGGGAGTAAGCGATCGGAACGGCGATAGGGAACGACCAGTGACACAGCGTGCACCATCAAGCGTGTTCGACCCGCCGCGAAGCGGGGCAGGCCGTCGTGCGTCCACGTGTGCCTCTTGGGCGGATTTCCTCGTCGACTCGTCACATGACCACTCTTCGATCGAAGGCGGGCTCGGGTTGCGCTTCCGTGGCCCGGTTGCGGGTCCCGAGCAGGCGCTCGTCGAGACCTTTCTCCACACTGCGACGATCCGTCTTCTGCCCGGCCGCAGCCTGACGGTGTTCGCCGAACCCGCGATGGACACGGGGTTCCCGGACCTCGTCGCGGTGGTCTGGCGCAGGGAACTCGCTCGCGGCTGGACAAGCGAGCGTGAGCGCCTTCGCGCTATGGATCTCCGGCTCCTCCATCTGCTCGCGACCCAGGGGGCGATGGAATTGTCGTTCCTTCACAAGGTCTTCCAGCGAGGCCTCAACGCGATGCTGATGCGGCTCGAGGAGGCCGGCGTGGTGACGGTCGGCAAGGATAAGTGTCGGGCCCGGAGTACGTCGAGCATCTTCGCCGTGGAGCGCATCATCGCCATCGAGGCGAAGGTCTCCGCGACGCAACGTGCGCTCGAACAGGCGTGCGCGAACACGTGGTTCAGCTCGGAGTCCCACGCGCTTCTTCCTCGACCACGCACCGCCGAGCGTCTCATGGGCGTGGCGTCCTCCCTCGGCGTCGGACTGCTCGGCTTCGAGGATGATCGCGTCGCGAAGGTCTGCGAGGCGTCTGTTCGCGCGGTGCCGCTCTCTTACGGTTCTTGGCTTTTCAACGAGTGGACCTGGCGCGTTGCCCGTCGCACGGGTGCGATCTGATGGAAGAAGAAGGAGCTGAACGTGGATATTTCCTGGATCGCTGCCCAGTTCCCGCAGCTCTCTGGCCTTCAACCGCTCGCGCAGGGGGGGCAGAAGGTCGTCTTCGCAGCACAGCACGCGAGCGATGGCGACGTCGTGTTGAAGCTTCTCCTTCGTGCCTCGGATGAGCAGCGCCTCGAGCGCGAGGTGCTCGCTGGGCAGCTCGTCGAGTGCGAACGCGTTCCCCGTGTGTTCGAGACAGGCGAACTCCAAACGCAGCTTGGGAGCTGCATCTGGCTTCGTGAGCAGCGCGTCTTGGGTACGACGCTGCGGACGCGCTTGGTGCGATCGGGGGCACTGGACTTCACCAGCGTCGTTCGACTGGGCGTGCAGTTGCTGTCCACGCTCGCGCACGCCGAGGCGAAGCGCATCGTGCATCGCGACATCAAGCCCGAGAACATGATGGTCGACACGAGCGGCAACTTCTGGCTCCTCGACTTCGGGCTCGCCCGGCACCTCGACCTCGAGTCGCTGACGGCAACGAGGATGCCTTGGGGCATGGGGACCCTTGGCTACTCGCCGCCGGAGCAGTTGCGGAATCGGAAGCGCGAGATCGACGGCAGGACCGATCTCTTCGCGGCCGGCGTTCTCCTGTACGAGTGCGCCACTGGCACCAACCCCTTCCGCGACGGAGCTGGTAGTGACCTTGAGATCTTCCGCAGGGTCGAGCAGCAGGCGTTGCCGAGGTTGCAGCTCGCGGACGACCGGGGCGGCGCGCTCGCTGACCTCGTCTCGGCGCTCGTCCAGAAGTTCCCGACGCAGCGCCCGCGAACGGTTGCCGATGCGCTCATGTGGATGCGCGAGATTGAATCTGCCCATGCCGGCGCGGTGGCCGGCGGAAGGACCGTGTGATGGACCTGCACCTTCAGTTTGGCCATGGGATGATGGAGCACTCCCGGCACCTCGTTCGCTCATGGGGCGGGGGAACCGTCATCCTCAGCCCACGCGACCTCAAGCGCGAGCAGCTCGTGAAGCTCTCCGACGAGATCCGCGCGCTGCAGGGTGGCCAGGTCCTCGTCGATCCGCAGTTTTACGTGCCGCGGAGCGACCACCACCGGCTCACGTCGCACGACTACTGGCCAGATAGTTACCAGACCAACGGCTTCTTCAGCGGCACAGGCATGCAGACGCTTCTGAGCACGGTCCTGCAGCTCAACAAGGATCTCGGCTGCGCGGCGTTCATCCTCCCGGGGTTGATGGCAGACACCATCGACGACATCTGGCTCGAGACGCTCCGCACCACCAGCGAGCACGCAGCCACGATGAACGCCGGGATGCCGCTCTACGCAACGGTCGCGCTCAGCTCCGACAGCGTGAAGAACACAGCGGGCATCCAAGACGTCCTCGCGGAGTTCGAGACCATCGACGTCCAGGGTGCGTATCTACTCTTTGAGCATCCCAACGGCGAGTACATCGTCCAGGACCCGATCTGGCTTGCGAACGCGCTGGAGCTGGCTGCAGGCCTTCGGCTACTCGGAAAGACTGTCGTCGTCGGGTACGCCAACCATGTACTCCTCTGCCTTGGAGCGGCCTCGGTCAACGCGATCGCCTCCGGGACGTGGATGAACGTGCGCGCATTTTCGCGCGGGCGGTTCCTCGCTGCCGATGAGGAGGACATCAAGCGAAAGGCGGTCTGGTACTACGACCCGGCAAGCCTCTCGGAGTACAAGCCGACGTTCCTCGACATGGCGCAGCGGAACGGCGTCCTCGCGTCGATGGCGCCCCAGGCAGCATTCGGCACCACCTACGCGGCAGCGCTGTTCTCTGGCGTGCAGCCGAGCTCGGTGGGCTTCGGCGAGCAGGAGGCGTTTCGGCACTACCTCCAGTGCCTGTTCCAGCAAGCGCGCGGCGTCCGCGCGGCGACCTTCGACGCCACGGTGTCAAACCTTCGGCAGAGCCTGGACTCAGCGGAACGGCAAGCCAGGTTGCTCGCACAGAACCAAGTGTTGCCCCAAGGACGAGGGTTCTCCGATGCGTTCGACGCGGTTCGCGCGGCGCTCTCGTCGCTCGAGGCGACGCGCGGCGCGATGCTACGGAGGGCGTGGTCGACGCTGTGATTGACGAGGATGGGCCGATGCGCGTCCCCAAGGAGACCAAGGCCATCGTTCGCTGGTACTTCGACGAGGGGCGCGTCGACGGCCCGCCGTTCTACTGCGACTCGGCGCGCATCGGAGCCTTCGCGGTCGAGCCCAACGAACTCGCGGCAGGCACCGACGCCGCCATCTTCCGCCTCTTCGTCACGCTCTCGATGTACCAGGCGCTGCGCGACGTCGTGATCATGCGCCGGCAGCGGTCGCTGCCGCGCGCATCGATGCGCGTCGTCGCCGACGTTGCGACGGTGAAGCGGTCGATCGCGCGGCACGCGTGCCCGACGCTGGGCTCCGTCGAGGCCTTCGAGGAAGGCTGCGACGTCGTGAAGGACGGCGACGACATCGACTGCGGCACCTGCCCCGACGTTGCGTGCCACGTGAAGGACGCGACCCGCGTCTTCAACCGCATGGGCGACATGGGCAAGCTGCCGACCTCGGCGTGGCTCCGGCTGTGGCGAAACGGTGGGGTGCAGGCGCTGCTCAAAGAGGTCTGCCGCGACGAGCCGTCGCCCACGAGCCGCGCCGCGCTCCTCGTGGAGCGGTTCGCCGCCGTGCATCGCGTCGGGCGCAAGCTCGCGACGATGTTCGTCAGCGCGCTCTCCACACCAGCGCTCGCTCCGGGGCTCACGCCCTGGTTCCCGGAAGTTGACGGCAACGAACTGGTGGTCGTCGACACGAACGTCGCGCGCGCCGTCGATGCTTTCCGCGCCCCGGGCGCGGCCAAGACCTACGATGCGCGCGAACGGTGGGTGCGCGAGCAAGCCGCCAAGCTCGACCTTCGCGTGTTCGGACCGAACCTGCCCGCGTACTCGCCGAGGGTCGTGCAGGAGGCGCTCTACGTCTTCTGCTCGAAGTCGAACCGCGTCGCACGAGGGGACGACTGCTCCAACCGGAGCTCGCCTTGCGCGGCGTGTGCGCCCGCGTTGTGCCCGTTCACAAGCCCGACCGAGAGGCACACGAGGGAGGCCAGCGCATGAGGGGCCTCCGCGCCCGAGCAGCGCCAAGGGCGGCCGCTTGCCCCCAAGGGCGCTGGGAGCGTCGGGGCGGCGCCCTCGGCGCGCCCTGGGCCAACGTGGGTGCCCTGGTGGCGCTCGGCGGCGAAGCCGCCCGGGCGAGCACCCATCACGTCTCGCTTGGCCGTTGCCGCCGAGGACTGCGGGGCCCAGTCGCGAGCGCCTCGATCGCAGAGCGCGGCCCGGTCCTCCGGGGAGCGCGACGGCCGCTCATGGTCGGCGTCAGCTCGAACACGTACGCGTTGCGAGGCGCGTCGATGATGCCGGGGAGGCGACGCACGTCCTCGTGCAGCAGCTCGCGCTCGCGGACCTCGAAGCCGACCTCCCCGGCGAACCAGGGAGTCCCGCTGGCGGCGTACATGCGGCCGACGCCGGTCTGGTACGCGTGCCGCACGATGAACTCGACGAGCGAGCGCCCGTGTCCCTGCCTCCGGTTCGTCGCCCGGACTGCGAGCGCTCGCAGCACCGCCGCGTCACCGTGTTCGTCGAGGACCACGACGCCCATGACGGCGCGCCCGTACTCGAGAACGGCGCGCGTGCGCTTCCCGCCCGCAGGCTCCAGCCACAGCTCCAGCACTGGGAACCACGTCGTCTGCAGCAGCACGTTCGCGACCGGCTCGTCGCCGGGCGCGAGCTCGCGGAAGGCCCGCCGCAGCGCCTTCGGCTTGTCGCTCAGGACCGAGTTGCGCGGCTCCGGCTTCGGCGTCTCCGGCGGCGGCCATGGCTCCCCACGACGCTCGGCGCGGTGCTTCGCGCGCCACATGCCGAGCAGGGTCTCGGCGAGCACGCCGGCCACCTCGTCGATGCGCCGCAGCACGTCGGCGCGTCGTTCCTCGCGCGCGATCTCGGCGACGGCTTCGGGCTGCGGGGCTTGGTCCATGCAGCCACCACTCAGGCTCGCTTCGCCGCTACAGTCCAGCGTGGAGCCGGGACGCCTCGCTTTCGCTCAACCTGTCCCGAGGGCACCCGATCCCGAGGCGACGGACTCACGATGGGACAGTGCGAATCGGCGAACCTGTCCCAGCGCGTTCGCTCCAAGTTCTCGGCTTCGCATTGCGAGCGCCTTCGTGGGTCAGTACGAACATCCGAATCTGTCCCAGAAGCGTTTACCGAGAGCGTTCGCAGGCTGCGCCGCACACGGAGCCACTGGTCCTCCTGGGCCAACAAGAAAGCCCCGTTGGTGAACACACCGCGGGGCTTTTTTCGTGGGATTTGCATCGCGACGCCGCCGTGGCCAGAGCGCGAGAGTTCGCGGTGGGGTGCGGTTCTTGGCGTTCTGGCCATGCCCGTAGTGTGCCAGAACTCGATCGACTTCAAATCAAGCCGCATCCCGATAATAGTAGCTGAGCACGCCGCCGAGTCTGACGCGACGTCGGACGGTGCCCTCACCGGTGTTGGTGTTGGCAGGGCGTGGCTCGATGATGCGGTTGCCCAGTCCCTGATGCGGGCGCTCTAAGTGATAGTGCCGCGCGTATTCGCGGATGATGTGCCGCAGGTGGGATTCGCCCAGCGGGATGATCTTCGCCAGGCACTCGGACTTGATCGATCGGACGAAGCGCTCGGTGAAGGCGTTAAGGTTCGGACTGCGTGCGGGCAGGCGCAGGACCTTCACGCCTGCGTCGCGCAGCATCTGTCGGACGTTTGCGGTGTAGAGCGGGTCGCGGTCGAGAATCAAGTAGCGAGTGGACTTGAGGAAGCCGTCGAAAGGGTCCGTGAGATTGCGGACCATCTGCTTCATCCACGCTTCGCTCGGTCGGTCGGTGATGCCTGCGATGTTCACGCGGCGGCTGCCGATATCGACTACGAAGAATACTAAGTAGCGCACAAGTCCGAAGGGCTTGACGACCTCGACCGTGAAGAAGTCCGCTCCGGCGATCGCGCCGAAGTGAGCGCGAAGGAACGTGGTCCAAGAGGTCCGCCGGCCTCGCTCCGGCGCGGGCTCCAGACCGCGCTCCAGCAGGACTCGCTTGATCGTATTGCGCCCCACATCGTGCCCGACGGTGTGCAGCGCACCCCGGATTCTCGTGTAACCCCAGCCGGGGTTACTCCGCGCCATCTCGACAACAAGCTCGGCGATCGATTGCCTCCCACGAGGGCGCCCCGGCCCTCGCCTGCCAGAGCCGTCGTACTTGGATGCAACGAGCTTGCGATACCACAGTAGAAGCGTATCGGGAGTCACCACCGGGCCAAGCTGTCCCGTCCCGCTCTCCCACCCCGGTCCTGACGTAGTTCATCCCAGAATTCGATCCCTTGTCCCGGTTCGGCTTACCGGGAGGAGTGCCTGAGACTTCGGATCCCGCCCCCGTTTCCGAGGAGGTGCTCTACAGCAGCTTCCTGGTCGTCTGCGGGCTGCTGACTCGGGCCGGTTCAGGGGTGGTGAGATATCGAGGGGAGCGGCCCGGACCTGAGTGGTACGCCCACGGGACGTTCGACAAGCGCATCACGGTGCTGAAGGAGGGGAAGCCGCTGCAGGTCGTTCTGCGCAAGCAGCGGTGGCTGCTTCGCGGCACCAACACGACCTGCCACAGTCGTCCGCCAGATGATCCGATCAGAGTCCGGTTCTGCGTGACGATCATCGTGCTCCGGATCTGGGCGTGCCTGGTCTCCGGCGTCGGATTCCACCGTCGCGCAAGGTTGCATCCCGCGCCCGAGGACGGGGCGGGCAGCGGCCGGACCGTGCAGCGGTGGATCGCGCGCGCCCTGCGCAACGCCCTGCTGGTGCAGCAGGCGATCCGCCAGGCGATCCTGGCGATGACAAGAGTCGAGCCTCGGCCAGAGGAGGATATGTCCCGGCGAGGTCGGGCCCCACCGGCAGCGTTGCTTTGTCGTTATCGATTCAACGCAGTATCGGCAACCACCCTATGGCGAGCACTGGATATGCTGTTCGTTGCAGCGAAGCAGCTCCCTGGTGATCTCGCACTCCTGCTGGCCGAAGCTCGGAGGAGGTGGCTCGCTCGGGACGACATCTTTCCGTTGTGACCTTCCAGGGCGATTGCCTCCTGGGAGAGGAAGCTACTCGTCTGCCCGACGCCCGTCCAGCTTCCCGCGCACGTGCGATCCCACAGAGCATGGCGTCGTCCCAGGACGCGGTTACGGTCAGGCTCCTTCGCGTCACGGCCCCGACGGCCTGACCAGGAGGACCCATGCCACACGACGAAGGAGCCGACCCCAGGATGCGCCTGGCGCTGGCGCGCTATCAGGCGATCAGCGCCTACCTCGCGATGGAGCCCGGCCGAGGCACGCGCCTGAAGCTGCTCGAGCAGCTCGCCAAGAAGACGTGGATCGACGACCGCGGCGAGCCGATGGAGGTGACCGCCGAGACGCTTCGCAGCTGGCTGCGTCGGTATCGCCGCGGCGGGCTGGACGGCCTGATGGACAAGCAGCGCACCCGTCGCGGGGTCGGGGTCTTGTCGCCCGAGCAGTGCGCTCTGGTCTGCAGCCTCAAGCAGGAAGTGCCTGAGCGTTCCCTCGACTCGATCATTCGGGTTGCCGAAGACCTCGGACTGGTGCCGGCCGGGACACTGAGCCGTAGCACCCTGCATCGCGTGCTGGTCTCGCGGAAGCTCTCGGCGCGTCCGATCAAACCCGCGACCGTCACGGACCTCGATCGGTTCGAGGCCGACCACCCGAACGACCTGTGGCAGTCCGATCTGCTCAAGGGGCCGTGGTTGCCCGACCCGGCGCGTCCTGGAAAGACCCGCCAGGCACTGCTCTATGCCTTCCTCGACGATCACAGCCGCATGCTGCTGCACGGTAGATTCAGCTTCCGCGAGGACCTGCCGATTCTCGAGCTGGTGTTCCGCAGAGCTGTGCAGCGCTGGGGCAAGCCTCGGCGCGTCTACTACGACAACGGCCAAGTCTACCGCGCCCATCACATGCAGCACATCGTTGCCTCCCTCGGCGCACACAAGGTCATCTACACGCGCGAGTACCGCCCCGAGGGACACGGCAAGATCGAAGCCTTCAATCGCACGGTCCGTGGACAGTTCCTGTGCGAGCTGAAGGCCTCCAACGTCACCACCCTCGACCAGCTCAACGAGGCGTTCCGCGCCTGGATCGACCTCGTCTACAACGTCAAGCCGCACACGGAAACCGGTGAGCCTCCGCTGCAGCGGTGGAAGGCCGGAGCAGACCGCGTGAAGTACGCAGACGAGGAGGTGCTGCGTCAGGCATTCCTGTGGAAGGAAGACCGGACTCCCGACAAGGCAGGAGTCTTCTCTCTGCTGGGCACCCAGTATCAGGCCGGGCCAGGCCACGCGCGCCGCAAGTTCCAGGTCCGCTTCGATCCCGAGGCCATGCACGAGGTGGAGCTGTGGCGCAGCGACAAGTTCCTCGAGCGCGCACGGCCCCTGCAGATCGGTCCGCACCGGCGCCCCGTGGCGCCAACTGCCGCCACCGCACAGCCCGCACCCGCCCCGGGCCCCAAGACCGACTGGCTCGGCCACCTGACGCGCAAACACCGCGAGCAATCCTCGTCGCAGCAGGAGACGACGCCAACTCCGCAACAGCTGCGGCATGCCTCCGACCAGGCCGTCATCGACCTGCTCGCCGCCCGCCTCGACCCTGCAGCGTTCGACGACGCCGCGGCGCGCGACTGGCTCGCACGCTTCGGCCCCCTGGACCCGGCCGACACCGGCCGCGTCCTCGAAGCCGCCCTCGCTCGCGGCGTGCCCCGTGATCAGCACGTGCACGTCACCCTCAACTTCATCCTCTCCGCCCTCAGGAGCCCGTCACCATGACCGAGCCCACCCATAAGCAGTTCCGCCGCCTGCGCGCCCACTTCGCCTTCACCAAAGTCCCCTTCGGCAAGAGCATGTGGGCCGCGCAGATGTTCGATTCCTCCTCGCAACGCGAGGTCCTGCACGGGCTGCACATGTGGACCGAAGTCAAGGGCCTCGGCCTGGTCACTGGCCCCAGCGGCGTCGGCAAGAGCATCACCTTGCGTCGCTATGTCCAGGACCTCGACGATGTCAGATTCCACGTCGTCGAGTTCACCTACCTGCCTTCCACCGTCAACGGCTTCCTGCGCTCGCTTTGCCGCTCGCTCGGACTGCCGATGCGCCTTCACTCCACCGACCTGTTCGACGCTGCCCAGCGCTACCTTGCCTCCTACGAGAACGACGTCGGCAAGCATCCCATCCTGCTCATCGACGACGCCGAAGGGCTGCGCCCGGACGTCCTCGACACCATCCGTCGGCTCACGTGCTTCGATCTCGACTCCGACGACCGCTTCAGCGTACTGCTCAGCGGAACCGATGCTCTCATTCCGCTGCTCGCCGACGCATCTCTCGTGTCGATGCGCTCGCGATTCCTATTCACGTGCACCCTGCGCCCCTTCGGTCTCGAGGACACGGTCAACTACATTCGCTTCCACCTGCAGCGTTCCGAACTCGATCCGAAGCTCTTCACCGAGCCCGCGATCAAGCGGCTCTTCCAAGCCTCGCAAGGGCGCCCTCGCAACATCAATCAGCTCGCCATCCAGGCTCTCATCCAGGCCGCAGTGCAAGGGCGACCCGACATCGACGGCGACTTCATGTCTCACATGATCACCGCCCATCCGCTCTACAACATGGGAGCCGAGCCATGACGCCCGACCACCCTCCCATTCCCACCTACTGGTCCGGCGACCAGGCGCTCGAGGTCGTCGACTTTCTCGAGCAACTCATCGCCGCCATCTGGCGGATCCACGGCGACAAGATGTACCTCGCCGCCCACAGCCTCAAGCCCGGCCCCGCCTCTCCGCCCCCCGACACCTCCGACCTGCCGTTCTGACCCGTCAGCCCAGGCCACCTGGGATCCTGCTCACGCTGTCATCCCACGCCCCGGACCGGGAGCGTTTCTCGGGACGCTACTGGGAGAAATACGCGGGACGGGACAGAACACCGCGCCGTTGTCTTCTCCCGCGGCCTCCCCGCCCCCGGCCCACGACATCAAGACCGCTGCTGCCTCGGTCCAACCGCCCTGCCACCGCCAGCGAATTCGCCATAGCGCCACCTGCAGCCGTCACGCGCCCCGCCGCTCCGGGCTCGTTCAACGCCGCACTCGCCAGCGGACCCGCGGGCTTCACGGCTGCTCACGATGCTGTCGCTGGCGAAGTGCTCACAGTTTGCGGCCGTGTGGGCGCTGATCGAGCGTGGGAGCGGGCTCGAGGCGGGGGGGGGCTCGGGGACCTCAGGCGTTTGCGCCCGCTACACGCCCGCGGGCAACTGCCTGATTTGTGGTGGAGCCTACAGGCCTTCGACGATCGTCTTGGTCTGCTTGCCGACTTCGAGGGACGCGCCGTCGTTGAACTGCACGAAAATCAGCTTGCCTTCGTTGCCGTACCGGTGCGGGCCGGCAAGAAACGCCGTCTTCTCGAAGGTCTCCACTGTCGTTCGGTACGTCTCTGCTTTGTCGAACCGCAGCACCTGCCCACCCTTGCCCGGAACGGATGGCAGATCGAACGCCGCTTTCTCGACCGCAGCGGCTCCCACGCCCATGGGCTTGTCCTCGCGGCACCCGCTGGCGACCTTCGAGGCTTCGAGCTTCTTGCAGACGTCCATCGCGGTCGGTTTGCTCCCGAGCAATCCGCATCCGGACAACGATAGCACCGTGCACACAATCACGATCCTGCGCAGCATCCTGCCTCCTTGCAGAGCGTGCTCTGCTCCTAATTGGATATCACTTGCACGCCGCCCACTCGTTGCACCAGTCGCGGTTGCAGCGCGTACGCGTCGTGAGCGTGCCGTGCGGAACGGGGCAACCGGTGCACTGCGGCTCGAACCACCCGGCACAGCGCCAGCCGTTCGCGCCGTCCTCCCAGCCCGGCTGCAGCGTCTTGACGTCACCGGTGGGCCAGCAGTTGTTCAGCCCGTCGCTGCGGGTCTCCCCCGGCGGACAGGTGGCGATCACGTACTGCGTGCCCTGTCCGTAGATGATCTCACCGGTGACCTCAAACGGATAGGTTTGCGACGAAGAGGACAGGCACTTGCACTGGTACGCGTACTCGCACGGGCACAGCACACCCGGGCCTGCATCGGCATCAGTCTTGGCGTCAGTTTCAACGGGCGCGTCTGCCGATGAATCAGACTCGATCGCGACATCTGACGCGGACGATTCGATCACCATATCAGACGACGCGTCATGCCCAACGTCCGGCAATGCGTCGCACGACGAACTATCCACATCGGGACTAGAATCCAGAACACCGTCTGGCGTGTCCATATCCGGGCTGGCGTCCACGTTGGCAACGTCCCACGGCGACGCATCAAGCGCGGTTGCATCCTCCCCCGCCTCCGGCTGCACCATGACATACTGGATTCTGGTCTCCGTCGGTGCGCTGCATCCGGCCAGTGTAAGAAACGCGACCACAGCAGCATGCGTCCAGCGTGTCATTTTTGTCCCTTTCGTGTGCTCCTTTTGCCACTCTCCAGATTTCGTGGCAAAGCATCGAGCTTCCTGTGATGCTGGATTGTCTGCTCCTCAAGCATCAACCTGCCGGCCCACCAATCCAGAGGGGCGTCCGCCAAATCACCTGGAAGTCGCACGATCAGGCGCACGCGTGCGACCGCCTCCTGAGACACCGTGCTCCCCAGATTCTGAACCGCCTCCGTGAAATTCGGGGTATCTGGCATGTGATCCATCTGTAGGTGCTCCCATAGGTTCAGACCCATGGCCGCACTTAATGCATCTACCATGTCAACCGATCCGTGCGTGGCGGTATCATCCGACGAAAGAAAGCGCGAATACGTGCTGTGAGACATCTTCGTCCTACGCCCCAGTTCGGTGTGACCCAAACCGGTATCGCGCAGAAACTTCCGTAGGCGCAACGCTTGATCCTGCGTTAGCCCCTTCCCTTTCTTGAGCTTCGACCGTCCCATAAACGGCAGAATACCAGAGAGAGGCTGGTGCGCTACTGCACGAGGCCGCCGCTGGCGATGGAGCGGTTGAGCGTGCTGCGCGACGGGTCGGTGGCGTACAAGCTGAAGTGGGCGCACAAGCGCAGCAGCCATCGCGTGATG
>Ga0255343_1001379_pt1 | contig 32494 bp, 19 predicted proteins | sample wastewater_treat_4_FD_192413 | JGI IMG/M metagenome (GOLD analysis project Ga0255343, IMG submission 192413) | Wastewater microbial communities from Lulu Island WWTP, Vancouver, Canada - plant16 | ecosystem: Engineered > WWTP > Wastewater > Unclassified | place: Canada: Vancouver, British... | reverse complement strand
TCCGGCAGAAATCTTCGCTATTAACGGCATTAATATTCACGCCAGAGGTCATTTATTGGCTTGACCGATACCCGTTTGGGTGATAATCTGCACCTATGAACTAAATTATTAGCCTGAATAATCGGGTTATAAAGTGACACCCCAAATGTCATATAGCCATCACTGTGACAAACAGGCATAAACCTTTATCTGGTGCAGAGATGCTTAGGACTACATTAGGAAAGATGTCACAGTGGTTTTAGACTTCTTTGGACTGGTTTGTGACAGCTTTGTGTCAAATCTGGACTGATTTCAGACTGGTTTCGGAACTGTCTGAATCTCAACGAAATAGACCAGTTCGAAAGACTCGCAGTGTGAGTGGAACGGTTCACCTGAGAGATCGGAAGAGTATCTGAAAGAAGTCCATATAAACCAAACTTAAGTTTAACACTATATAGTAGCTGTAACCACTGATTTGCCCAGATGAAGAAAGATAGCTAGTATCCATCGCATAAAATGCATCTTGCCTGAACATGTATACCGTTTAGATACTCGGATGCTTTTTTGAGCGCTGCAGTGACTTCAGGGAGTACATCATTGTCCATCTGAAAACCGTTTACAATCTGATTATCTTCATCCTTGAATACTAGATAAACTCCACCCTTCCTTGATCTCTCTTTTGGCACGGATACTGTATAAGGCATTCCTTTTAAGGCTTCCTTACTCATGGGTTTCATAGTATGCTTCTCTTTATCTAGCTGTTTAGTTTTCTTAGTAACGGGATAACGGAAAAATGAACTGTCTCTATCGTACTTCACGATTAGAGGGATTAAATCAGAAACGACCTTGTACTCACGCCAGTCCCCTTTCATTGCTTTTGCCTTTAGTTCAGAGGCTTTTTTATTGAGCAATTGATCAACCCAATATGAATACAACTCGTCAATCATATGGCAAGAGAATAAGATTTGCCACTGTCCATTCACTAAAATCATAGGTTTATCTGATTCTGAAGGTTCATCTCCATAGGGTAGCTTAAGTGCTCGATGCATGATTATGATTAATGACTTAAGATATAGCTCGATTGAATGCCTATACAAGAAGTTTATTGGCATTTCTCTTTGCTGGAAAGAAAGAATCTTATCTTTGTTCAATAACAGGCACTCAGCAGATTCACGATATGCTTCAGCAGTTATCCCAAAACCAAAATCAGGATGGGTATCAATTCCCGTAAGAAGGTATTTCATGGTGCTCCTCATTTAGCCTATTCTTATAAATCATCCCAACCTCAACTGCATCACCATTGTCCCAATCAGATAGATATCATCTCCCTGCATTGAGTCTACTACCTGGACTCGGTAATCAGCATTGAAGGGATGGAGTAGCACCTGCTGCCTCTGGTGATCAAACTGGATACGTTTCAAGGTGATGCCATCGTTCAATCTGACCGCACATACAGAGCCATCGGTATTACTCCAATCTTCCTTTTTCTGGATCACCACGATGTCGTTACTCATGATCTGAGGCTCCATGCTTTGTCCATTTACTCTGAATACCATATAGTTATCGATCTTGTCCTTGAGGTAGATTCGCGGTAATTCCACGAAATTGTCATGTTCAAAATTTTCGGTGACTTCGGCTGGCATTCCGGCAGAAATTTCAGCGAGTATCGGAAGTAATATTGTGCGGCTGTAACTGCTATCTGTGCAATCTGATAGCTTGCCCTTAGTTGAGACCACTTCCACCTTGGATTTGGTCTTTGACTCTGGCTTGGGGTCCCAGGGGGCACTCACATACATGCCACCCTCACCACTCAGCAGCCAATTCAAGTTCACTTTTTGCTCTGCCAATTTGATGAGAAATTCGGGGTCTGGAGAGCGCTTATTGTTGATATATCGGCTCATGGAATTCAGTGAAATTCCATTTTTTTTCGCAAAATCTCCGTGAGTTATACTTAGCGATCTGACCAGCATTTTGAGTCGATCACCGACTGTCGTGGCTGCCATATTCACTCCCAGTGGTCATTTTTAGGCTTGACCGATACCCGTTTGGGTGATAGTCTGCACCTGTGAACAAAGATATTAGCCTGATTAGTCAGGTCAAGACATTTTTATAGAGTGTGATTTAGCGGCGGATTAATTCCGGCACTGTTTGAGTATCTTCAAAACTCGCCGGCGTTAGCGCAGAAAGGACTTCCCAAGATGTCGCAGTGGTTTTAAGTAGCTCCCAGATATACAGTTAAGGAGATACCATGAAAACAAAGGCAAACATGCCCAAACGGACACAGCACTGTGACACCGAAAACGGCAAGCACTGCGACACATTTCCCGAGTTGGGGTTCAATCCGAGCGAAAAACCACCGCTAATGCTTTTGGCAAGGTACTTAGGAACATGTCACACTGCTTCAGGCACTGTGACAAGTCCCAAGAAGAAGGCTTTAACCCTGATTGTGGTGAGCACTGTGACAGATAGCTGTGTCACAGTGCTTATCCTCAAGATGACTGATGAGTATTATGGATTACTAATGAATAAGAAGATCGATGCTGTCTGGCTGACCATTGAACGGATGGCAGAACTGAAAGGCTGTTCCAATCGAACCGTCTGGCGCTATATTGATAAGCATAACATGCATACCGTGAAGCGTCAGGTGAAGATCGGAACTGCCAAGGTTCTGAAGACCTTCGTATTGCCAGATCCTGAGACACTGGAGCTTGAGTTCTCTGATACCTATAAGCAGAGACAGGTGCCGGAGTTTTATCTGGAGACGGTTATCCCGATTGGTGAGCGTATGATTAAGAGCATGCTGGTTTATGGCTATCAGAATACGGAGGACAGGCATGGTTGACTATCAACTTGATCTGGATGAGTATCGTAAGTTCTATGCGGAACTCATGAACCAGTCAGATGAGGGGAATGATTCAGATAATGTGGGAAGTTCAGCTGCTAATGTTTTAGAGCAACATGATGGAATGATCGCAGGTGAATCGGCTGTGGAAGTAGCGGTTTACAAACCTCCTCTTCCTCTTGAGGAGCGTGACCTCGATCTGAGACCGAAGCAGCACATACCCTATAAGAAGACTCAGGAAGCAAAGCTGATGGCGGGATTCTGCCAGATAGTGCTATCTCGCTTGGAAGATTGTGATTCCAAGATCGAGGAGTGGCAACGCATCACTCTGGAGTATAACCAGAAGATTATGCTTCCAGAGCTTTATGCACTGCGAGGCAAGCGGGATGAGCGCTCCTTAAGAAGATGGGTGCAGAACTATCAGAATAGCGATAATGACATGTATGCTCTGGTTAGAAAGACCGATCCCAATGGTAAAACCAGAAAGGTGACTTACTTTGAACAGAACTATTTGATCAATCTACTGCTCAATCCCAATAAGATCAAGATCGGTTCGGCTATCACCATACTGAAAGGATATGCCAGACTGGGTTTGTGTGAATCTCCCTCTGATGAAAGAACTCTGAGACGCTTCTGTGAGGAGTGGCTTAGAGACAATCCCGCTATCAGTGGTCAAGCCAGGCAGGGAAGCAAATTCGTGGCAGAGCATATCGTCAAGACCATCATGCGAGACAGTTCACTGCTCAAGGTTGGCGATGTCTGGGTGGCAGATGGTCATACTCTGGCTTTTGATATCATCAATCCTCAAACCGGAAAAGCACAGCGCATGACCATGATCATGGTATTTGACTGGGCAAGCAGGTATCCGGTAGGAGCGAGCCTGGCACTGACAGAGGATAGTCAGCATATCCAGGCAGCCTTCCGCAATGGCTTTCTGAACTGGGGAGCCCTGCCTAAGTTTGTCTATCTGGATAATGGCAAAGCCTTCAAAAGCAAACTCTTTCATGATAAGTGGGAAAACCATAATCTGGAAACCGAACTGGGAGGCATCTTCCCCAGGCTCAGGATCGAAGCTGCTTTTGCCGAGAGCTATAATGCCAAAGCCAAGGTGATCGAGAGATTCTTCAAGACCTTCCAGGATCAGTTTGAACGTTTCTTATCCTCCTTCCGAGGTTCATGTGTGGCAGATAAGCCTGCCACGCTGATGCGTAATGAGAAGTGGGCTAGATCCTTGTTTGAAAGCAAACCTCCCACCCTGAATGAAGCGATGCAGATGATAGCCTTTTACATCCGCTACATGTATGGTGAGGCTCCGCACAGTGGCTTAGATGGCAAAAGTCCCTGGGAAGTGTTCAGCCAGGCACCCTTACCGGAAGATAGAAAAGTAATACCATCCGAGCTCAATTTCATGATGCTGGCGATGGAGAAAAAGAAGATCCGTAGCGAGGGAATCCGCTTCAATAAGCTGCAATACTGGGATATCGCCCTGGTCGATTATGTCGGCAAGGATGTGGTAATCCGTTACGATTATGCTGATGCCAGATGGATACTGGTCTATGATCTGCAGGACCGCTTTATATGCCAGGCTGAACTCAGACAGGCACAGCATCCCTTTATCCATCTCGATAAGACCAATCCAATCCCGCACAGCAATCTGAACAAAGAACATAAGCAGATACTCAAGCTACGTCGCACCACTGAAAAGAGAGCGAAATTCACGGTCAAGCAGACTCAGGCGGTAGTAGATCAGTTCTTGAAGCCTCTGACCAGCATACCGGAGCAGAATACGATCTTTATCCAGCCACCCATGATCGAGGCTCCCAAACACGAAGCAGAGGCATTCATGCAAGCCCTGGAAAAGCAGGTTATCAAGAGCCTGCCACCATTATCGGAAAGTAACATCAACCATGAGAATCCAGCATCCCAGAGTGAGTTCAAACCCGATTACAAACCAGTCACACCTCCCCCGCAGGAAGATGACGATGATGAAATCAAACCACGCAAGAAGAGCTACGAAGAGATGCTCAGATTTATAGGCATTAAATAAGGAGACATAGATATGAAACAAGGAAAACTGGTTAGAACCCGCAACGTAGTGGAAGCTGATGAAGCGATTAATCTGCTCGTAACCCGCCCCAAAGAAGAAATGGTGGGGCTTGGACTGCTATATGGTAAACCTGGCTTAGGCAAGACTACTTATGCCACCAGGATCGCTCTACAGCGCAATTATGTGTATCTGAGACTGGAGGCAACCTCCACCCCGAAGTCGTTCACCCTCCAACTGATTACAGGCATCTACAACTACCTAAATCTGGAGTATCCACCTTTGTATGGCACCACCAATGCTATCTTCCGCAGATGCATGGATGAGATCGAGAGGCATGAGGACATCGTGATTATCGTGGACGAGATCGATTATGCCTTCAAACAACCGCAATTGCTCGGAACGATCAGGGATATCGTTGATAATACTGCGGCAATCGTGATCTTGGTGGGAATGCAAAATGCCCGGGATCGCCTGTCGCAGATCAATGAATACTACTTCGACCGCTGCAACTCATTCTACGAGTTCGAATCAGCCAGTCTGAAAGACATCACTGCCATCGCCAGGGAAGTTCTGGAAGTGGAAGCGAGTCCGGAGCAAATCAATACGATCTATTTCAACAGTGGCGGGAATCTGCGCAAAGCCATGAAAATGCTACACCTGCTTGAAACGAGCATCAAAGCCGAACAAGGTCACTCAGAAACCACAGAGCAAAGGAAAACACTATGCTTAACTCCGAAGCTGTCTCCAATCTGATCTCTAAGTACAATCAGCCCTTTACTCCCAGAATGCTGGCAGGCATGCTAGATGGCGATATCAAGGAAGTCGAGCACTTGCTTGGTGATTTGGCGAAAGCGGATAAGGTGCGATGTATCTCTCCCAGCAATTCACTCTATGTGCGAGCCAACCGATATACTCAAGGCATGGCTCCCGATCCCCGATGTAAATGGAATTACGACATCCAGACTGCCATTAAGCTGCTGGATTTGATCGAAAGCAAGAGCTATCGCTCAGTCAGAGAACTAACAAAGGACTTTGGCAGAAGCAGGCAGTTTGTATTTGTCTATCTGGAAGCCCTGGCTTCGATTAGCATCATCGGCATGAATCCGCATGGCTACTACATCAAGACCAGACTGGGGATCGAGCAACTCGGACGCTATATCCAGCCTGGGATACTGGGTGTATTGAAGAGGTACTCGGGGATGAGGAATTCGTATGCGTTAAGGATGAGCAGGAGGTATTGGATAGAATAGATTATTCAAAAGGACAGATTGGTTGGCATAAGAGCTACTGCTCGATTCAACGGCAAGTCAGAAAGGTATACTGGTCAACACAGGACATTAACAGGTTCTGTGTGCAAAGAGATTTGATTCACTCAATACAAGATGGGTGAGATGAGATATTCCATTATATACATACCAAATCGATTGATACTAAACAAGATAACGCAATTTCGGATTTCCATACAAATGTAAGCAAGCCCAAGCTGATGGAGTCGGGTATTCCCGATGCACACATATAGTAGCTGACAACAATGAGTTTGATATACTGTTTCCTTGCTCCACTGATTCGATAAAAGCGCTTAACCAAATTGGAACCATGTCAACATGAAGTGACCAAAATGGAGCAATCACAGAAGAATATCCATTTTTCAGGAAATGTCTGACAAGTGAGTGAGCTTGATGGCCGTATAGACTATGTTTTGTATGCCCAGAATGACAAATCAGCAAAATAGATAAATCCCCTTTTCCTGAAATCGATAAAAGAGAAACTAAGTCAAAGGCATCGGAAGCAAAAACCCTTGCGGTTACGCAGGTGTCGGCATCCCCATGTGCAACAAGAATATTAATGTTACAAGACAAAGGCTCTATATTATCTACCTTAGTGTTTACGGAGACATCATAATCAGTAAGAAATGGTTCAAGTTTTGAAAACAACAGATTAATAGTCATGTCTTGGGATTCGGTCGGAATCCACATCCCAATTGTGGGTTTGAGAGATATTATCTCTTTATCAATGCAATTAGCACTATACCACTCCAATGACATAATATTTGTAACAGGCTGTTTCAGTGAGATGAACTCTTGAGATCTGTTCATTAACAAATTATGGGGAAGTATGCTTAGATCCACATCTTTTACTAACAATAAGTCATTAACTGGTGTTTGGAAGACACTAGCAAATTCTAGCTGTTCGATGATATTGGCTTCTTGCTCTTTACAAAGAGTATAGGTGTTTATTCCAAATGCTACAGGAGGTTCTACAATATTGTAGACTACTTTGGGATAATGCTTTCTATACCATTGCCTTAGCATGGATATCGAAAACCCCACAATCTCGATTACAGTTTCCTTGGAATTGTCGTAAGTAAGTGCATAAATATCTTCATTGCAAGCACAAAGGCAGAGAAGTGAGCTCTTCTGATTAAACGTAATTCGATCAAGTAACTGATCAGAGTTTTTAATGGCCTCTATGAATGGGTCTACTTCATTCGTTGTTGTAATGATCGGAGTTGACTTCCCAATAAACTTATCCTGCAAAACTAAGCTATAATCAGATTTCACTAACAAAGCAAGAAGATAGGCTTCCACATCGGAAATCCTAACACTATGCGTAAGCAGATTATTTGCTATAACATTAAGATGATTTACATCATAAACGAAGTTGTCACGATTTATTGCAGTTGTCGCTTTTCTTAACTCAGTAATAAAGCTTTCTTTTTGCTCACCATATGAGCTATCAAAGTGTTTTCGTATTTGCTCTTTTGTATACGGGCTTAGTACTCCCATCATACTGTCAATATGGTTATCTAGTAATTTACGTTGATCTTGAGTAATCCCAGATTGGAAGTTGTTAATGATATTCTTTAACTGAATTGTCCACGGATAAGATTCACTTTCACCGTTTTTAATAATGTCTCCGATGTGCTTTGTCATAATGCCAAGAACAGTATCGACTGTTTTTGGGGAATAACTTTTTATAAGAGAGATAACTCGTATTAACTCAATGCTTCTAATCTCATACTCTGCTAAACCAAGTTCAGTAGGAATGCCCAGATAAACTTGTTCTACTAATTTATGAATCTTGGCTTCACGTAAAAATATCATGAAATATTTAGCAAAGTCTTGAATCAATGATAAATCAACACACTGTTTTTTTGCAAGTGCTTTTGCAAATAGCAAACCATGCAAACCAGCTCTGATTAGATTAGATTGCCTAGTAAAACAACTAAAACATACCATATTCCAAAACTCTAACATGTCATACTCATACGTCTTAAACAGGAATCCTGTACATAGGTTTCTTGCATGCTGATTATTATGTGAAATGCTAAGACTGTTAACATATATCTGAACAATATGTGCATAGAAATCACGTCGATTCGATCGTTCTGCTGCATTACGTGCTACCATTAGAATCTTTGCGAAAGTATCGATATCTTCAGATGTTTTATCTTGATAACCTGTCTCTTGAACCAATTTGCAAACAAAGTCTAAGTATATTTCAAGCTCAGTATTAGAAAAAATATCTAAGGAAATGTAACATGATTCCATATAAACGGGTTCATTGTCCTTCAATTGTTCCAAGGAAGTAGAGAACACTCTCATTGCCGTTTCTTTACAATGAGTTACTGCAGGATAGTTAAACTTAAATGAAGTCGAAATTTGAGGTAGTATCTCGTTATAGTACTGATCGAGTAGTGCTTTTGTGATTATCGATATGTGAGAAACAAGTGTAGGTTCAAATATTGACACTATATTTTCAAAGCTATTAGAAAAACTATCAGCACTTTCCAACATCATTGTGATCACTTCGTCGAGAGCGCTCAGTATTTCTTGCTCACCTTCTTTAGTCTCAATATAATTAACTACTAGCTCATTAAGAGCATTGATAGTTGCCACGGAAGTTGGTTTGTGAATCTCCATATTATTTCTCCAGTTCATTCTTCTATAATATATGATGTCATAATCAGCATTGTGTATGATATTCTTTCTAGGATTTTGTATGTTTAATATTGTTTACTTGCTTCAATAACATATGAGCTAATTTTTGGTGGTATTTCAAACAAAGAGTATATGGTGGATCATACAACAAGACACCCACTTCTTCTCCTACAGTGGAGAAGTAGTCGATATAGCTTAGAACCTTGTCATACTGGTGCATTCGTTCTCCCGTGAAACTGATATTTACTCAATTCTGCAAATATTTATGCGGGGTTCTCATTGTCAATAGCAATAGCATTTTTATCGATTCTTAACCATTTCTATGCGGGTGTCTGCGGAGAGAAGCGGAATTTATCGATTGACAATCAGAGGGGGTTCGGCAATGTATGAATTTGGGTGAAAAAGGTAAAGGAATTCCGCTTTTCTGAAAAGGTTAATTCCTTGCCAATAAAGCCAATTAGGAGTGATCATGGATCATTTGCAGGACAGGTGGCTGTCCATCAAAGAGATATGTGCTTACCTCGGAGTAAGCGATGACACGGTGTATCGCTGGATAAAAATCCACGATATGCCCACCCACAAGATGGGGCGATTGTGGAAATTCAAAATCAATGAGATAGATGAGTGGGTCAAGGCTGGTGGAGCGACACTTAAATCAATCAAATCAAGAGCTAAGAAGATTTAGGCTCACATATATAATCAATCCAGTTCGCCTGTCTGCAAAGGCTTTGATTGATGGCAGATTGTATTCATTTAACACAATCTCACGGCACGCTGACAAGCGATCTATAGATAAACGGAGTATTTAATGGCTCATAAACTATCATTATCATGGCTGGAACGCTTTCTGGAGGAGGCCTGTGAATCCCTGCGCGGGAACATGGATGCCTCAGAATTCAAGGAATACGTGATAGCCATGCTGTTTCTGAAGAGGGTAAACGATCTCTTCAACATTGAACGCAATAACCGAAAGGCGATCCTGGAGAAGAAGGGTGTAAGTGGGGAAGCACTTGAAAAAGGGCTGGAGAGCGAATCAAGCTACAACTTCTTTGTACCCAAACGAGCCAGATGGGAGAATATCCGGCACCTGAAGAAAGAGATTGGAGATGAACTAAAGAAGGCATTTGAAACCCTTGAGGATAGCAATAGCGAGACCCTGGAAGGGGTGCTGAAACCGATTGACTTTAACAAGACTCTGGGCAAAAACAATAAACGCATCACAGATAAAGACCTGGTGGAACTAATCACTCACTTCGACAAGGTAGTGCTCACCGATGACAATCTGGAGTTTCCTGATCTATTGGGCTCTGCCTATGAGTATCTGATCAAGTACTTTGCCGATAGCGCTGGCAAGAAAGGCGGGGAATTCTATACCCCCAGGACGGTGGTAAAGCTACTGGTAAACATCCTTGATCCGGCCGAGGATGCTGAGATCTGCGATCCCGCAGTTGGTTCCGGTGGTATGCTGATCGAAGCCTTCAACCATGTAGAGAGCAAATACGGCTCTGCCAGAAAGCTGACCCTTTATGGTCAGGAGAAGAACGGTACCACCTGGGGCTTGTGTAAGCTCAATATGCTCTTTCATAACATTTTGGATGCCCAAATCGAGAACGGTGATACCCTGATGGAGCCCAAACATGTAGAAGGAGGAGAGCTCAAACGATTTGACATCGTAATCGCCAATCCTCCCTTCTCACAAAACTACTCCGCAGATGGAATGAAATTCAAGGAGCGTTTCAGGTTTTGGATGTCTTTTAAGAAGAGAGCTGATTTCATGTTTGTTCAGCACATGTTCAGTACGCTTAAAACTAATGGCAGGCTTGCTGTGATTATGCCCCATGGCGTTCTATTTAAAAGCGGAGAAGAACGCAGAATGCGGGAATGGCTGATCAAAGAAGGATATCTGGAAGCGATCATTGGGCTGCCCCCGGCACTCTTTTACGGAACCGGTATCCCGGCGTGTATCCTGGTGATCAATCGCAATGCTGCCCGCACCCGCAAAGAAGTGCTCTTCATCAATGCGGATCATGAATATAAAGTTGGCAAGGTGCAGAATATCCTTCGTCCGGAGGACATTGAAAAGATCAGCTTTGTGTATAGGCACAAGCGAGAACTCAGAGCCTATAGCCGTCTGGTAAGGCATGAGGAACTGGAAGCTGAGGAGTATAACTGCAATATCCGAAGGTACGTAGATAACAGCGATCCGGCTGAACCGCATGACGTAACAGCCCATCTTAAGGGAGGAATTCCAGAGAGTGAAGTGATTGCCTTACAGAGCTATTGGGATAACTATCTTGGGATCAGAGAGAAGATTTTTGCCAATGACAGGGACAAATATCTGAAGTTTAGCCAGATCATCAGTGACAAGGAAGCCATCAAGGGCTATCTGGATGAGGCAAAAGCGATAAAAGACAAACACGAGAGCTATATGACATCCATGAAGCTCTGGTGGGATGAGCACCAAGCCAAACTGGAAGCTCTTCCTGATAATCGTAATGTATATGACCTCTATCATGCCTTCTCTGCCACGATAACTGCCAAGATCGGCTCTTTGGGTATCCTCGATGAGTTCAAATGCCGAGGTGCCTTTGCCGGATTCTGGAACGAGATTTTTAACGATCTGCGCAGCGTGGCAGCCAGCGGATGGAATGCCGAACTGATACCTGATGATGAAATCCTGCAAAGCCAATTTCCTGAGGTGATCAAAGAACTAAATGACTGCATCGCCAAGCGGGATGAATTGGAAGCGCTCTTCTCAGAAGTAAACGATCTGGAAGATGGTGCCTGGAGTGAAGAAGAATACGAAGTCTTTCCCAAAGGAGAACTGGCGGAGGTCAAGGCGACCATTAAGAACCTGGGAGCTGAACTGAAAGAGCTGAGTAAGGACATCAAGAATAAGACCAAACAGATCAAAGCCCTCAAGAAGAGCGGCGAAGCATATGGTGAGATAGAAAGGGCGTTAGAATCACTCCAAAAACCTGCATTGGAACTTGAACATCGGATTGCAGAACAGGAAGCTCGCATTGCCAAACATCTGGAGATAGAAAAGGAACTGAAAGAAAGCCGTAAGAAGATCAAGGAGATCAAGGAACTCAAAGAGCAACTGGTGGAACAGGCAAGAAGCAAGATTAGCGAAGCCGAAGCCAAACAACTGATTCTGAAGCGGTGGGAAGATACCCTTTATACCAAGGTTAACGAGCATTTGGTTCAGAATAGCAGAGACCTCAGAGCTGCTCTTGAAAAGCTCTGGGATAAGTATGACCAACCCTTGCACAGGATTCTGCAAGAACGTGATAATGCTGCGGCAGAACTGAGCAAGTATCTGAAGGAACTCGGGTATGAGTGAGTGGGTTAAAGAATATTTGTCCAAACTAACCGCAATTGAATATGGTGACAATTTGCCCAGTACCCATCTTAAGGCACAAGGTTATCCAGTTTTTGGTGCTAATGGTTATATAGGTTATATTGATAGGTACAATGTTGATGAGGATACTGTCTTGATAAGTTGCCGCGGTGAATACAGTGGAACAATAAACTATGTTAAACCCAAAACATTCGTAACAAATAATAGTATAATCCTCAGGAATAAAACAAGTGAGATAACTACTACATTTTTATATTATATCCTTCACACAGTTGCTAAAAGACACCTTGTCTCAGGATCGGCACAACCTCAGGTTACAATCGATGATTTGAACAAAGTTATTATTTATTACCCCAAAGAAGTATCTGAACAGCAGAAGATAACCGATATCCTCAGCACAGTCGATGAAGTGATAGAACAGACTGAAGCTGCTATAGAAAAATACCAAGCTATCAAAGCCGGGATGATGCAAGACCTGTTCACTAGAGGCATTGACACTCAGACAGGCAAGTTGCGACCCACGATTGAAGAAGCCCCTGAACTCTATAAAGAATCAGAATTGGGATGGATACCGAAGGAATGGGTTACTACAGAGTTTAAGTATGCATGTTTGGAATTCATCAATGGGGGCACCCCTTCTACGAAAAATGCATCAAACTGGGTAGGGAATATCCCGTGGATAACAGGCGCGGACTTCTTGGAGTCGTACGAAGTGGGATATATCAGAAGGCATATTAATGATGACGCGCTAAGATACTCTTCAAGCCATTTGATAAGAAAAGGCAATATCCTACTCGTAACAAGAACCGGGGTAGGTAAACTGGCTATTGCTCCATTTGATGTTGCCATTAGCCAAGACATTACCGGAATCATCCTTGACTCCAGCCAATACTGCGTCGAATTCTTCTATTACTATCTACAAGTATTAGTTGAGAACTTCAAGAAGATGAACCAAGGAACCTCAATCAATGGGATAATCCGGAGTGATCTGGAGGCAACTTTGATACTGAAGCCGCCGCTCGTTGAGCAGAAACAGATAGCTGCTGTTCTTAAGGCATTGGATGAATCACTTAAGAAAGAACAAAGCAATCAGAGTAAGTATCATGATCTGAAGATAGGTCTGATGGCAGACCTTTTGACTTACAAAGTCCGCGTTATTATAAACGAAGATAAATTGGAGAACAGCTAATGTCGAAGTTCACAAATTACAAGTATTCAATTCAGGAAGCGTTTGAACAGTGTTACTATGTGGTCCCAGACTACCAAAGAGAATACATCTGGGGAGAAAAGCAAATCATTCAGTTGCTAGATGACATCAATGATGAAAGGGACGATAATAAACTATCAGAGTACTTCGTAGGTACAGTAATCGTAAGTCCCACGGATGCCAAGCATATTGATGTAATCGATGGGCAACAGAGACTTACGACCTTTTTCCTGATATTAGTGGCAATAAAGGCCCGCCTTGAAGATAACGAAAGTAAGAGCATTAGCCCACTGATTTATTCGTCCTACATTGACCTAAACGGTCGGGCTCGCAGCAATCTGAGGTTGGAACCCCAATATGAGGGAGCTTCGGAAATAGTGAAGATGATTGTGGAGATCAATTCCAGCCCAATTGAGGTCGAGAAGGTTGTTGAAGCTGCTGGAATCAAGGTATATGGCTCAATAAAGAACATATTGGAAGCATATAGGATCATCTATAACTACTTGGGAGACAACAACAGAGATTCTCAGGAGTTACTGCGTTTCTTGGGCTTTCTATTGAACTCTGTAGTTTTTATCCAGATATCCACAGACATAGGTAGTGCTCTGAAGATATTTGAGACAATTAACGAAAGGGGTGTGGGTCTTAACCCAATGGATCTTTTGAAGAATTTGATATTCAGGCAGGTGGGGCAGAATGAATTTGGAAGGCTGAAGAATGAGTGGAAAGATATTACTAAAGCACTGGAAGAGAAGCAAGAAAAACCTCTTCGCTTCCTTCGCTACTATCTAATGTCCAATTATCCGATTGCCAACAAAAGGAATGATCACATTCTACGTGAGGATGAGATATACGACTGGATAGTCGATAATAACAATGCTGAGTTATGCGGATACAAGCGTGATCCTTTCGCATTTGTTAAGCATCTCAAGGGCAATCTGGATTGTTACTTGGCTTTCATCGAAGGAAAAGATAAGGATAAAAAGAGCAACGTTAACACTGAAGATTTGTCTGAGATGTGTGGTGGTGCATTCAGCTTGCATTACATCCTGCTGCTTGCTATCCGGAGCCTACCAAAAGAATTGTTTGATAGCTTCGTGAACAAACTCGAAGTGTTTCTATTCTATTACATCTTTACCAAGACTCCAACCAAGGAATTGGAGAGGAGTTTTGCATTATGGGCTGGTGAGTTAAGAGAAATTGCCCAACAGAAAGATCCCGCTGTTCAGAAAGACATGTTAGATAGCTTTGTCAGCACTCGATTTGTACCAAGTGTTCAGTCCAAGCAAAAGGAATTGCAGGCTTTCCTCGAAAACTACTCACTTGGTATTCTTCAGTATTACCGGACAAGGTACTTCCTTGCAAAAATCGCTCAATTTGTGGATAGACATTTTACAGGGATTAACGATAAGCGCACATTAAAAGACTTCACTGTGCTGGAAATTGAGCACATACTGCCAGATAATCCTGCGGATGATGTCCGGAATAGCTTCATTCAAAACAATCCAGGCGTCGATTACGATAAATACAAGATAAAATTGGGAAATCTAACTTTGCTACAAAAGCCCCTGAATATAGTAGCGGGGAATGACTACTATCAGAGGAAATGTGTACAGTACAAGAACTGCGGATTTTACTTCACTCGTAGTTTGGTAGAAACACCGACTGTGGGTAATCAATCATCAGTGAACAGGATAAATCAATTCCTGAAAGTATTTCCGGAGTGGAATGCAGCTACCATTGAAGAGAGACAGCAATTGCTGATAAATCTGGCTTTAGAGGTTTGGAAGATATAAACTGGTGAGGAATAATGTCCGAATATAATAGTGTTGAACGTCCCTTCCTGGATAAGCTGCAGCAGCTTGGTTGGGAGGTAATAGATCAGGGAACCGGGTTTACACCCTATGACCCAAGTATCAGCAGGAGAGAAAGCTTCCGGGAGTATATCCTCGAGAACGAGTTTAGGGCTTCCCTGAAACGAATCAACCTGACTGAAGACGGCAGAAGCTGGCTTACTGATAAACAGCTTGAGGCAGTCATTAGCGAACTGACCATGCATCCCGGCATGGACTTGCTCAAGGCAAATCAGGCAGTATATGAGCTTCTGACCCGCAATACGACGGTTGATCAGAACCAACTCACCGGAGAGCAAAACCCCACGGTGCGTTTGATTGATTTTGCCCATCCTGAGCGCAACAGCTTTATCGCCATTAACCAGTTCAAGATAGAAACGCCCGGAGCCAGCAGACAGGCGATTATTCCGGACATTGTGCTATTCATCAATGGCTTGCCGATCGTGGTAGTGGAATGTAAAGACATGGATGTGGCTCAGCCCTTGAGTGAAGCATTTATCCAGATCAACCGCTATGCAAACCTGCGAGTGGATGACTATGGCATCAAGGAAGGCGAAGAGCGGCTTTTCCATTGCAATCTCTTCAACATCGTCACTCATGGCAATGAAGCCAGGTTCGGCACCATCACAGGCGAGTTTGGCCACTATCTGAACTGGAAGGACATCTTCCCTGAGGAGTATAAAACTATCTCCGTATCACCGGATGAACAACGCCAGGAAGTGATGATTCATGGGATGCTGAACAAAGCTATCCTGCTGGATATCTTGAAGAACTTCACTCTTTACATGGAAATCAAGAGAGGCGAGAAGGTAAAGATCGTCTGCAGGTATCAGCAATACCGGGCTGTAGGGAAAATTCTCGAGCGTCTCAGAACCGGAAAGACACCCTTTGAACGCAGTGGTGTTATCTGGCACACGCAGGGTTCAGGGAAGTCCCTGACTATGGTGTTCCTGATCAAGAAACTGAGGGATACGGATGATCTGAAGGATTACAAAGTGATCATGGTCAATGATCGGCTGGACTTGGAAGATCAGCTTTCGCACACCGTGACTTATACAGGAGAAAGCCTCACGCTGATTGAGCACAAAAGGGATCTGGATAAGCTGAAGAACACCAGTTCCAATCTGAACATGGTGATGCTGCACAAGTTCCTGATCAGTGGCTCTGTATCTGCAGAATCGCTTTTGGCAGCGGGGATTGTGCCGAAATATGAAGAATTCCCGGAGCTGAATACCAGTGAAAGGATATTATTGCTCATTGATGAAGCACATCAGGATCAGGGTGGCGAGATGGGCGATAATCTCTTCCTGGCTTTTCCGAATGCGGTCAAGATCGCCTTTACCGGCACTCCGCTACTCACAGAAAGGCATAAGCAGAAAACTCATGAACGCTTTGGCAGCTTCATCGATGTGTATAAGATGAACGACTCGGTGGCAGACAGAGCCACGGTGGACATTCTCTATATAGGCAGGACCAGCCAGGACAAGCTGACCGATGCTGAGATGTTCAAGCGTGAGTTTGAAGATATGTTCAAAGAACGAAGTGAAGAGGAGCGGCTGGAGATACAAAAACGCTATGGCACAGAGATGACTTATCTGGAATCCAAGGAGAGAATCCGGGCTATCTCGGAAGATATCATCGAACACTATACTCAGGAAATCCTCCCAAACGGCTTAAAAGGGCAGGTGGTGGCGAGTTCTATCGTCGCGGCATGCCGGTATAAGTATGAGCTGGAAAATGCGCTAAAACGGCTAATATCGCGTGAGGAAGCAAAAGCTGATACTGAGCGGGATGATGAACTGCTGAAACAGATGAAATTCATCAAGATCTGCACAGTGGTCTCGATGATGGACAATAACGAGCCGGGTTATGTATCGATGGCTCGCAGACAGGCTCAGGATATGGATGCGGTGGAGAGCTTCAAGAAGGACTTTGACTATAGCAAACCAGAAAGCGGGGTGGCGATCCTCTGCGTCTGCGATAGGCTTTTGATGGGTTTTGACGCTCCGATCGAGCAAGTGATGTACCTGGATAAGAACCTGAGAGAGCATCGGCTGATGCAAGCCATTGCCAGAGTGAACCGTACCAAAGTGATGAAAAGTGGGTTCGTGAAAGAGCATGGCATCCTGGTGGATTACTTTGGAGTGGCATCGCATCTGAAGGAAGCATTAGCAATCTTTACCGATACCGATGTGCAGGAATTGAATGATCTGAGCGCCTACTTCCGGGGATTGGACAAAGAGATTCCGGTATTGGAATCCCGCTTCAGAAGGTTGATTCAGTTGTTTGTGGATAAAGGCATCGTACGCATTGAGGCTTTTTTGCATCAGAGAATCGGAGATAATGAAGAGGAATGGGAACTGGTGGAGGATTGCCTGCAGTTGGGTGCCGATGTGAAGTTCCGGGCACAGTTCGATACTTATCTGAAAGCCTTCTTTGATAGTCTGGAGCTGCTGTTCAATGCGGCAATGGCGAGGGATTACTACGTGCCGGCCAAGAGATTTGGTTATCTGATGATGCGCATGCGGAACCGCTATCACGATCCTACGATGGATTTGAAGTGGGCAGGGGCTAAGGTGCGCAGATTGATCGATAAATACCTGATCTCAGAAGGGATCAATCCCAAGATTGCGCCTGCCAAGCTGCTTTCTGATGAATTCCCCAGGCAGATGCGTGATCATAACAAAACCGGAAAAGCCAAAGCGTCTGAGATGGAGCATGCCATCCGCTGGCACATCAAAGTGAATATGGAGAAAGACCCTGCTCTTTATACGGGATTCCATGAACGTCTGCAGAAGATTTTGGATTCGTATAGGGAACACTGGGATAGGATCATCGAGGAACTCACCCAGCTGAGAGAGGATATTGGCAAAGGCAGAACTGATGAAGCGGGCATTGTGGATAATCCAGTGATGCCATTTCTGGACTTGATGCTGATGGAAGCAGGAATAGCGGTGGACAGCAAAGAAGCAATTGACGCTGCCAAGCTATCAGAATTCATCTATAGCAGGATCAAAGAATCACTTTCTATACCCAACTTCTGGCAGAAACCGAATGAACGCAGACGACTGGAAGGCGATATCAGGGACGAACTGGAATACTGTGGAATAGAGCCTTTGCAGGAAGTGGCAGCCAAGCTGACGGTAGAGCTTATCAATCTGGCTCATAAGCGGGAAGCAGAGGTTAAGGGTTCATGAGCCTCGATTATAAGATTGTGGTGAGGCATAGCAAGCGCAAGACGGCATCGATCTATATCGAGAGGGATAGCTCTATTACAGTGATTGTACCACTCGGGACAAGCGATAGTGAGGTGCAAAACCTGCTGAGCAAGAACGAGTATAAGATACACAAGTACCAGGCAAAACGTGCTCTACTGAACGAGAAGGCGATCAAGCGGGAACTGGTGAATGGGCAGTCCTTCCTCTATCTGGGCCGGAACTACTATCTGCAGTATAGCGATGAGGTCGATGGCATCCAGTTCAGAGGCAGGCATTTCTATGCTCCGGAAGGCTCTGAAAATAAGCTGAGGGAGATGTTCAAAGAGTTCTATCGCCATCGTGGAAAGGTGTTTATCGAACCCAGAGTGCAACGCTTTTCAAAGATGATGGGGATCAGTGTGGAGGCGATCTCTATCATCGATTTGAAGAATAGATGGGCTTCATGTTCAGTTAAGAGACCGAAGGTCAATTTCAATTGGAAGATCATGATGGCACCTGTGAGTGTGATCAACTACCTGATCGTGCACGAACTGGCACATTTCAAGCATAAACGGCATAGCAAAGACTTCTGGAACGAAGTGGATAAGATCGTCCCGGATTATCAGAAGCAGGTGCAGTGGCTGAAGGAATATGGGGCGGGATTGGATGTGTAAAGATGTTGAGTTGAAGTATGGTATATCTAAGCATTCCTGATTTAAAGTATGTCCAATGGCTATCTAAAAGCAGTACAAAGATTAGCTCTTCAGATGGCGTACCGATTGAATTGTGGGATTTAAATCACCAACATGACGACACTATATTATCAGAGTGGGCAAAACACTTCAGAAACCATTATTGTTTAGATTCTATGATTGACTGTCTTCGAGATGGGACAGGACTATCAAGAAAAGACTATCTGATAAACATGATATTCCCTGATAATAAAGAAGATTTTGGGCCGATCACTAGATCAGGAGATTTTGGGGAGATCATTGTCGCAGATTGGTTGGAGTATTTAAAGAATTATTGGGTTCCCAGGTCTAGATATGCGAACAAGGCAACAAGAAATGAATCTGTAAAAGGCAGCGATGTGATCGGTATAAAATTCCATAGTCAAGGATCATTCTCAATCAAGGACGAGTTGACAATTTGTGAGGTAAAAGCCAAGCTCAGGAGCACTAATTCCGATAATCCAATCCAGAGGGCTATAGATGACTCAATTAAGGACAATGAAAGGATTGGGCTTTCTCTCAATGCACTCAAAAGACATCTCATCGAGGATAATCTAGATTCTGAAGCAGACAAAGTAAAAAGATTTCAAAATCCGATCAAGTCTCCATATAAAAAGACATTCAATGCAGTAGCTGTGTTTTCTAACTCAACCTATTCAGACGAATTTGTTCATAATGCTAGTGTCGTTGCTCATCCTAACTCAGAACATTTACATATAATTGTCATTAAAGGTGAGAACTTAATGGAATTAGTACATCACTTATACGGTAGGGCCGCTGATGAAGCCTGATAGAGAGTCAATTAGAGTACTAAGTATGACTCGATCTCAAGCAAAGATGCTTGAGTTCAACACTCCTAAAGAAGACTGGTTACACCCAGACAGGGATTTGTCTGAGCTGTTAGTTCTTACTATAGGTATACTAGGTGACATTGCTGCCATGGTTAATCGGGAAGGTCCAGATTCTACGGATTACCTAGCAGAGAATGTATCTCTTTTTGCTGCGAAATACTTTGATGCATTTACAAAATCAGGATTGAATAATTCTAATAATGACTTCTTAAGGTTGTTAGCCTCAGCTACATTCTATCTATGTAAGATGCCAGGAAATTCAATATCAATTGCTAACAAGTTAGATTATTCTGAAGGTATTGCAGATGAAGGCTTTGGACATATTCTTCTATGGACTATCAAAAGCGATTACAAAAAGAAAATCAAGCTAAGAGACAACAAGTATTCTAAGATCTTACTTGATTTTATGGATTGCGTGTCATACTATTTCGCATCAGGCATAAACGGACAACAAGTGATATCTATAGCGTCAATGATTAGATCCTTGGCTTATGAATGTGGCAGTGACTCGATACTTCTATTAGCTGAAGTGATAGTTGCAGTTATTCGTATAAAACTCAGCCTTTCAAGTTGGAATAGACTCCCACTGTATTCTGGGCTACCTTTAGAATCATGGTCTCCAGCTTTAAAGAAAGATTCTGCGATTAAGGAACTTTGGCCAGCACAAGTTATTCTAGGAGAAAATGGTTTATACTTGGGAAAGTCAGCCATAATCCAAATGCCAACAAGCGCAGGAAAAACAAAGGCTGTTGAACTAATTATTCGAAGTGCATTTCTTGCCGATCGATCTAATCTCACCGTAGTAATTGCACCGTTTCGGGCATTATGCCACGAAATACACGATGATCTTATCAAGGCATTTTACGGCGAGAATGTCATCATTGATAAGTTATCCGATGTACAACAGAAAGACTATACTATACATCAGGGTCAAACCAAGACTATTGTAGTACTCACACCTGAGAAGTTTCTTTTTGTTATAAGACATTCACCTGAGGTAATGCCTCTAATAGGGCAAGTAATCCTCGATGAGGGCCATCAGTTTGATAATGGTGAAAGAGGAGTGACGTACGAATTATTGTTATCCTCAATTCAGATTCATATACCCAGTACTGTCCAAAAAGTTCTTATCTCTGCAGTTATTAGCAATGCAGAAGAAATCGGTAGTTGGATTGGAGAAAACAGTGTTATCATCGATGGTAAAGGCTTATTGCCTACAATCAGATCCATAGGATTCATGAGCATAAATCCAAAGGGTACTGCAGTTCATTACATGTCAGACAATAATATTGAGCAAGAAGAGTTTTATGTTCCTCGAGTGATAAAATCTGTTACTCTGGATAAAATCGGAGAAGAACAAAAAAAAAGATTGTTTCCTGATTTATCGCAGAAATCTCCAGCAAGCGATATATCTCTTTACTTAGGGTTGAGACTAGTAAGAGAAGGTCCAGCTGCTATTTTCTGCGAGACAAAACCTTCTGCGAACAAAATTATAAAACGTGTTGTCGAACTAATAGACCGTGGGGCATCTCACCTTGCTGAGGCTTGTATATCAGGCGATGCTTCACATAATGAAGTTGGGAAGTTGCATCGGCTCATTTCACTAAACATTGGAGAAGACTCTTATATTTCTCAAGCCGCAGCAGTTGGAGTCTTCCTTCACCATGGAAACATTCCACATGGAATCAGAGCAGCTACAGAGCTTGCTTTGAGAAACGGGTTAGCTCGTCTTGTTGTTTGCACGTCTACTTTGGCGCAAGGTGTAAATTTACCTATTAGATATCTCATTCTATCTAGTCTATATCAGTATAAAAGGAATAATGTATCAGTTAGAGATTTTCACAATTTAATTGGTCGGGTTGGAAGATCAGGCAAACACACAGAGGGGAGCATATTGCTTGCAGATCCAAAGTTGTATGCGGCTAAAAAAATCAGGGGGAGGAAATGGTTTGACGTAAAAAAACTGTTTGATCCGAGCAATAGTGAGAGATGCGTAAGTCTCTTAATCTCCTTCTTTGATCCTCTTAAGTCTAAAGATCGAAGTAAAGAGCATAACATTGACTGTATAGAATTCTTGAAGGCGTTTTATGAAGATCGCAACATAATAATAAGAATTGCCGAAGAAATTGAAGAGAGTAACAGAGACAAAGGTTTTGAACTAGAGGATGTAATAGATCAGTTAAATTGGAAGATATTCATAGTAAGCTCTGTAGAAAGCTTCCTTCTGTCTCATGAGACTGATGACCCCAGTATCTCAGCTAACGATGTTACGACTCTGGCATCCCATACACTTGCTTATCATCAATCTTCTGAAGTGGATAAGTCAAGAATTCTGCACTTATTTTCAATAATATATCAAAACACTCTCGAAGCTATCATTGATAAAAACCATAGGATAGCATATAGTAAAACTATGAATGGCGTTTATAACGCTGCCGAGATAGAAGAATGGCTTCGAGCTAATATTGAGGATATCTCTTGTGTTGGAGACATAGGTACATTGCTAGATTTGCTATTTCCTATGTTGGTATCTCAATCATTAAAATCCTGCAACAAGTACATATGTGATAATGGCTTAATTCTGCATCTTGTACGCTTATGGATTGAAGGATCAGCTTATTCGATAATACTCAGTCAGGCAGAGAAAAACAGGCTAAGAATAAAACATGGAACTTCGGCAAGAAAGCCGAACATTTTCGATATTGTAGATATCTGTGATAGTGTTTTTTCATATAGATGGTCGATGATTATAGGTGACGTCATTGAGTTGCTAAACCTATTATCTCATGAAAGTATACCCTCAATCCAAAGTAGGTTGTCCGTTCTTCAGAAATTACTTAAGTATGGGCTATCGAACGGTGCTGCAATTGCTTTGTATGAGTTAGGATTTTCTGACCGTATAGTAGCATCAGATATTGCAAATTATCTGAGGATCGAGGATGATGATAGAGAGAGTATAATTAATCAATTAAGGATGAAGGGGCATTTGCTAGTGAAACGTGTATCTCAGTACCCTTTGTTTTTCGGACAAGCTGCTCAGGGCTTACTTAGACATTATGCAAGCAACAAAACACTTCTTACGACAAAATGATCCGATGATATCTAATTACCTATCGGCATTGCGCTGCACGTTCGCAGTAACAATTGAGAAACCAAGGACAATTGTTCTTATAGAGACTACTTCTTTGTCCTTTTTATTGCTGGATTGTCAATCATCATGCCTACGACATAGTATGCCTCACGTTCCTGGAACTTGTTATATTGATTTATTGATAGCGAGGAGAATTCATGTTTATTGAAGCAAACAATTGGTTTTTTTCTGCTTTAGTACAAGCTAACGCTGCACTAATTGCTATCGTATCAGCTTTCGTGATAAACAAAGCACTGAACGAATATGAGAACATTCATGCTCTGGACACTGAGTTTAACGATGTGTTTTACAAAGTAAGGTCACTGATAAATGGCTTACCGCAAGTACAAACTTGCCACATTGTGAAGAAGATTACTATAGAACAAGCTAAACAGATAGGATCATCAAGATCAAATCTTGCAAACTGGCAAAATGATTCTATCGAAAACTATAACGCACTTGTTCGCTTGTATTTGAAGGAAACCAATAAAAGAGAACGTATTTCGATTCTCAGAAAATGGATGCATTACGTATATTTGCTTATACTGGTGTTAGTTATCATTCCAGCGTGTTTTATTTTTCCAGAAGGCGTGAAGGGCATTCAGATCATATGCAATCTTAAGGTGATCCTTAGTACTTTATTGTCTCTAAAAAGCATCGTTTTAGTTGTGACTTACATTATGATACTGATAGGCCTCAGTTTCATAAAAAAAGCGCTAAATAAGGTAATAGAGGCCAATGCATCTAGAGTCCAGTCCATACGCAATGTGTTTGATGAGTTCAGTAACGTGCAGCAGATCAACTCTGTATTAACAAGCATAATAGATGAAAAATGATCGTTGCTACTACTATTTTTTTAAATGTGTCTACAGGAATTGGATTATTCTCTTGATTCAGGCTATCAATTTAGTGCCAGTCAAATTGAGCTTTATCACGAGTAAAGATAACATATCCATAATCGAACTGGCACAATAGGGAGCAATAATGACAGATACCATTAATCGTGCTACTTTAGAAATAAGTTCTTTTCTTGAAGAGAAACTTCCAGCATTGAGCGAAAAATGGTGGCAAGACATGGTTCTTTCTGCATTGAATCCAAGGCAGAAAGACAGTTTACTTAAATCAAAGGATACAACCCTTGATAACCTTGATCTTGCTGCTCTACTTCGGATATTTGATCAGAACTGGTTTCGCATATCTGCGCATATGGGGTATGAGCCAGAACAGAGGCATTATCTTAAGGAGATGATATCAATCCGAAATCGCTGGGCGCATAGAAATAGCAATCCAATCAGCGATGATGATCTTTATCGAGACCTTGATACTGCACAAAGATTCCTTAAGATGATCGATGCGGATAGCAAACTAATCAATGACATCCAGCTACAGAAGCAAGAAGTTTTCAAAGGAAGAACTCAAGAGCGGGTTCATTCCACAGAACAAAATTCAACTGAGGGATTTCATCAGGGCCAGGTTGTGCGATTGAAATCCTCCCCGGATAAGCATTTTGCTGTTGTGAGTATTCTTAGTAGTGAACCTGAGAACAGGCTCGATGTTTTCGGAGAGGGTGGTTCTCAAAGCTTTTATGAATCGCAGTTAGAGGCAGTTCCCCAACGAGTTTTACACTACATGACTCTGGATGAGTTTAACGCAGCAATTTCTTCCCTTCAAATAAGACAACCTAACCTCTCTACTCTATATTCCCTGAACTCTGCCAGGATCGATTTCATACCTTACCAATTCAGGCCTGTATTGAAGTTTATCAGGTCGGATCGCCCCAGGCTCTTGATTGCTGACAGTGTTGGCGTAGGAAAAACCATAGAAGCTGGCTTGATCCTCAAAGAACTACAGGCGAGAAGAGAGCTTCAATCTGTTTTGATTATCTGTCCCAGGCCTCTGGTGGCTGAGAAGAAGTGGCTTAACGAGATGAAAAGATTTGATGAGTCATTTAGGCAGTTAGACGGAAAACAGCTGAGGCTCTGCATTAATGAATGTGATCTCGATGGAGAGTGGCCCCAAGATTACAGAAGATCAATCATCCCCTACTCATTGTTTGATGAAACCCTGCTTCACGGAGAAAACAAGCGAGGCAAAAAGAGAGTTGGTCTGTTAGATTTAGACCCTCCTCCACACTTTGATCTGATCATTGTCGATGAAGCGCACCATATCAGGAACACTAATACATTTGCGAATCAGATAGTAAGCTACTTATGTAACAATGCTGATGCAGTGGTTTTTCTAACTGCTACTCCGGTGCAGACTAAGAGCGAAGATCTCTTTGTTTTGTTGAACACTCTCCGTCCTGATCTGATTATTGATCGTAACAGCTATCGAACGATGATGGAACCCAATCAGTTCATCACACAAGCCGTGAAATGCATAAGGCAAAACAAGCATGGCTGGCAGGAGCGAGCAACTGAGGCCTTAGTTCAGATCATGACGACCGAGTGGGGGCGTTTGATTGCCCAGAATAATCCCATGTACAAGTCTATACTTGAGGGATTGAATGAAGATCCGATGACCAATGAACAAAGGGTTAGGCTGATATCTCAAGTAGAGGATTTGCATACATTATCAGGTGTGATTAACAGAACCAGAAGAAGGGATATAGGTAGCCTGGTTATCCGAAAGCCAGAGACTGTGATGGTTAGTTTTACTCCAGAACAGGCCTTGATCCACGATGAAATGCTGAATATTCAGCGGAGAATATTGGAACAAACGAGTGGTAATGTATCCATCAATTTCCTAATGTCTACCATTCGAAGACAGGCAGCAAGTTGCATTTTTGGTCTTTTGCCATTGTTGAAGGATATCCTGAATCGTAGATTGGATGAAGCATTGTGGGATGATCTATTCGACTTCATGCCGGATGTTGACGCAATCCAGAGTATAAAAGCAGATGTTAACGCGTTATTAGATCTCGCTTCGCAGGTATCCGGCAATGATCCTAAGCTAGATGCTTTGGTGGGCGTGCTGAAGGAGAAGCAATCCCTACCCAATAATAAGGTTATGGTTTTCAGTAGTTTCATCCATACCCTAAGGTACCTCTATAAACATATGCAAAGTGCCGGAATTCGGGTAGGTTTCATTCATGGTGGGGTTGATGATGAAGATCGTCTTGAACTGCGCAGAAGATTCCAATTACCCAAAGAAGAACTGGACAGCCTTGATGTGATGTTGTTCTCTGAAGTGGGATGTGAAGGTCTCGACTACCAGTTCTGTGATACAATGGTCAATTACGATCTTCCATGGAATCCGATGCGGATCGAACAGAGAATCGGCCGCATTGATCGTAAAGGTCAGATGAGTGATAAAGTGCTGATTTACAACATGGTCACAGAGAGGACAATAGATGATGATATTTACAATCGTTGTTTGCTGCGGATCGGCATATTCGAGCATTCAATCGGGGATTCAGAAGAAATATTGGGAGAGCTGGCAGTCTCGATCAAGAGTATTGCTGAGAATCTCAAGCTCACCGATGAAGAAAGGAAGATCAAACTCCAGCAACTTGCAGACAACAAACTTCGCAAGATGCAGGAAGAAGAGAAACTGGAACAGCAACAATATGAATTATTTGGTATCGAAGTTCCCACGAAACAAACTGAACAAGAGATCATGTCAGCAAGCAGCTATTGGCTTTCCCCCGGAATGTTAGAGCATCTGATCCAGTCATACTTAAATCATAGACTTGGTGCTCAGCAGAAATACATCCTTGGAGATCAAGACCCAAGGACTCTGCGCTTGTCTCAGGAAGCCAGGAGTCTAATACTTAGTGACTACAAGTCACTTAAACCGAACCCAAATGCAACGGGACGAACTTGGGAAAAGTGGCTCAAGGAGGCTAATCCCCATCTGAGCATTACATTCAATACAGAATATGCTGGCCAAGATACTCAGGTGGTTCTAATCAACGCTATGCATCCCCTCGTAAAGCAAGCAGCTTATCATATTGATAGCTTTGAGTTTCCCTATACGGAACTGCAAATCACTGACTCTGATATCCCTTCCGGGGATTATGACTTTGTGATTTACAAATGGGAAACACGAGGTATCAGAAACGACCTTTCTCTAAAGCCAATTTGCTCAGATCCGAGAGTGGGCGCCCAACTGATTAATCTGATTGAAAGAGCATCTGACAGCCAGATTAAATCGGAACCAAAGCTAAACCATTGGGATCATCTTGAATCCCGACATTATGAACTTTGGAGAGAAGAAAAGCACAAGCATATTGATCGAACCAAAGAGCTTGCCGAGTATAAGAAGCAAAGCTTGAAGACCAGTCATCAAGCAGTAGTAGCATCAATTTCAGATAGAATGGAGCAAGTATCCGATGAGAAGATCTTGCGTATGTATCGGGCGCAATTGGCATCATTGGAGGCTGCATACGCCAGGAACATTCAAGCATTGGATATTGCTCTGGAAAAAGCAGATATTGTAACTACTCCTGTAATGTATGGCATCATCAGAATCACAAAGGAGGTATTGTAGGTGAGCAAGCAGTATGAACATATCCAGCAGATACGTAAAGAGAAGTACTGGTTGGATGATTCCAGTCGTAGAGGTGAACAGAACCCACTATTGAAGGATCTTCAGCAGTCTATTAATAAGCTTTCTCGTGATTTGTATCGAAAAGACAGTCATTTCCTATTGGAACTGATCCAAAATGCCGAAGACAATGACTATGAATGCGATAATCCAACTCTCAGTTTTACATTGATTAAAGAAGATCCAACCAACTCAAACGCTTCTGGCGGCGCTCTAGTAATCTCCAACAACGAAGTCGGCTTTTCTGAAGATAACATGAAAGCCATGTGCAGCATCGGCTCTTCTTTCAAAGATAAGCTAAAGGGATATATTGGTGAAAAAGGTATCGGTTTCAAGTCCGTATTCAAGGTTACAAAATCGCCCTATATATACTCAAATGGCTACCAAGTAAGATTCCAGGACGAAATAAACGAGATTGGCTTAGGATACATTGTCCCAGAATGGGTAGAAAATGTTCCGAAGGTAGCCACTATAGACCATACTACAATAATACTTCCATTAAACAATGGTAAAGTTGGATTCTCTGAAGTTAGTAGAATGATGAAAGAGTTTACACCTGAGACTATTTTATTCCTGAGTAAGATACGCCAACTTAGGTTTTTTGTCGAGGGTGAGTATGATATATCAATATCTAAATCAGTTGAAAAAGAACATGTGGTCAACCTCACGATATCCACAACTGTTGATGAGCAAACATCAGTAATCCACAAAGAACATCTATTGTATACTAAGAACATTTTGAGACCTGCCGACTTACTAGTAGAGGGCAGAGAAGAAGTGTTGGATAGAGATGTTACCATCTCCTTTCCTATTGGCAACACTGCGAACGATGGTGCTATTTATGCTTATCTACCAGTATTAGAGAACACGGGAATGCCTTTTATCCTTAATGCTGATTTCTTGGTGCCGGGTTCAAGGGATTCAATCAAAGAAGATGAGCCATGGAATACGTGGCTTCTGAATCAGATTCCGGACTTGTTTGTTGAGGCTTTTGTTACGCTATCAAAGAGATCAAAACATCGTTACGAGCTTTTTCGCCACATCCCCATAGAGGCAAACATAAAAACCAGTTTCTTAGAGCCTGTAGCGAAACAGATAACTGAAATGCTCTCAAGGCAAGCTATCGTTCCTACTGAGCCCAGAGGAAAGTTAGCTTTCCCAAAAGAGTCAAAATCATCGAGAGACTTCAGAAAAGTCACTAACGGTCAGAAGCTGCCCGGTGCTCTGAAAGATAGACTAATTGCTGAAGAGCTTCAAAATACTGTCCGTAGTGAAGTATTACAAGCGATAGGGATAAACACCATAACCAGCAATGACATAAAGACTTATATTGGAGATATTGAATGGATTAGTTCCATTGGATTTGAAGGCTTGATTACCCTATATCAATTCTTGGTTTCCCGGAAAAAACAGTATGAAGAATTTGACTTAAGGCAATACAAAATTGTTCCGATTAAGGAAAAGAAAAAAATCAGGTATTCTTGTTACACTGATCAACCCATCTATTTTGAATCGACTAAAAGTGATAGAAACGTTTTGAGTGAGAAACCTGATTGTATCAAAGCACCAATTCGTTTCCTGGATAATCGGTTCTATGATTTGTTGATAGAAAAGAAAGACATTCAAGAATGGATGACAGTAACCCTATGTGTTTTTCCATTTAGTATAGGGGAGTATGCTGTCGCTGTATCTGAATGGTTTAAGGCCAATCATAAGGATCTGGATGATGAGCAATTTGTTGATGTATCAAACTACATTCTTGATCATGTGGCTAAAGACATAGACTTAGCGGATTTTCCTGTTCTACTAAGCACTGGGAAGCGCATATTGATCTCTATAGGCAAAAAAACTCATTCAACATTGGTTACCCCTGCCGGTCTTGATCCTGAAACAGGTTGGAAAGCCATTTTCATAACTGAGGCTGATTCTCAGCATTTACAAGTTCTTTCTGACTTGTATCTTCGAGATGATAGTAAAACACCGAGAATTATTGAGTTAACTAGGGCAACAAAGTATCCCCCCTTAACAAGAAAATTTCTCAATCCTATGCACTATGGCTGGAATGGGTGGATTGAAAGCGAAGAGTACTCTGATGAAGAGAAACGATTATTAGCTGAAGCTCAGAGCAGATCAGCAACAAGCAGGCTGTATGAGATTTACGTCTCGAAGGTTATCAAACCCTCAAGTTTGACTGGTAACATATCAAAAGAAACAGCCTTGGCCCTTTTAAATTGGTTAAACGGGAGATACAGAACAGCAAATCAACCATCCATTCATTCAGAGTTATCAAATGAGATCGGATGGTACAACTATAGCCAATACACAAGATCAGCGGAATCCGGTATGTTTACCTTTTTACGCAAGGAGGCGTGGCTACCGACCACAAAAGGACTGCAGCGCCCCTCACATGTCTTTGTGAGAAAACCCGGAGTTTATGATGTCTTAGGTGATGCGGTTCCATATTTAGAAAAAGAGATAAACCCTTATGTGTTTGAATTCTTAGGAATTAGAGATGAGTTGACGAGTAAGGAGATTTTTTCCTATCTTTTGGATCTATCACAAAGTGGACAGGGAAGTATAGATTTAGCTAGTCGTGTCTATAAGGCATTGTCCATTCTTGAGATTGATAATGATGCCAAGGATCAGCTGTTATCTGCAAATTGCATCGCTGTTGAAGAAATTGGTGGAGTTAAATGGGTAACAGCAGGCTTATGTATATGGAACGATCGCAGTATCCTGTTTGCTGACCAGTTTTATTATCTATCAAAGCTATATCCCAAGCTTCGTGATTTCTTCGTTGATAAGCTAGGTGTGGCTCTGGACGTGGGAGACGAACATTTTTGTGCTCTATGGCAGGATATTCAATTCAATGATGATCTAGAGACAGAATTTATTGAGTCCAAGCTTACCATGCTGTACGATACACTAAGGCCTCTATTTGACTCCACAAGTTCAGGACATAGCGATTGGTGGCAGAGTTTCCTGAAAGAAGCAAAGCTGTGGTCAATCAGAAAACGTTTTGTCACATCAACAAGCATATACATTCCCGATGATGGAAATCTCAAAGATATGTTCAAGGATGAACAGGTTGATTATCTCTGGTATCCCAATAAGGGCAGTTATTCGCATTGGCAGTCGTTGCACTCAGCTTTTAGAGTACGATCATTAAAAGATTCTGTATCAATCAGTTTGAAAGACGTAGAATATAGTGTTATTGTAAATCCTGCAAAGTATCTGACTAGATCGGCAAAAACACTTATCCTTGTGTGGTTGAGAGAGAAGCATCCAGAGCGCTTTCAATTATTGGTGGATAAAGGGATAGTAAACGAATTCGTAAGAACGACCGAGTATAGGTCTGATAAACTGATCATAAGCTATGAACTTGACGGAAGAGTGGTTGAGGCCTCCAGCGATGCTTTTATGGATTTATCAAACGGAAAAGCATACTATGTTGCCACTGCCTGTAAACCAGCCATAGCTGCAGAGATTTGCAGAGCGTTATCTGTTAATGAGCATGATGAAGACTTGGAATCTTGGATCAAGGGTGTTCTTGGTTCAGACGAAGCAGATCTTCAAGCAGAGTTAAAACAAAAAAACTGGCAGATTACTGATGAAATATCGCAACTGCTTAGCGAAGATCAAGATTCCAGCGATAGCACAGATGAGAATTCCTCAGAAGATACCAAGGGTGATGCTCTTGATGATGATCCTGATATCGATGAATCAGGGGAAGACCTGAATCCAGATGGTGGTATCGATCCCGATGAAGAAGGCAAGCGCCCGGATGGGAAGGGCAGATCAGATGGCTATGGCTCTGAATCACATAAGAGAGGGAAGAGTCGAAAAAGGCCTTCGGAACCAGATGCTGATGATGCCGATGAGGTTGGTGACGATGTTGACGACGATGATTCTGAAGAAAGCATCGAAGACGCATTTGGTAAAGCCTTGAACTCCGATGACAAACCTAAGAAAGATGATGGAGATTATGAAGATTCAGGCAAGACTCATAATTCAGATTCCCGTTATGATCAAGAATTCAATAAAGCAGCTGACAGAAACAAAAGAAGTCGAAAACAAACCGAAAGGTTTCGGATATTGAGAAGAAGAATACTTGATGGTCCTGATTCGCAAGTGAGAGAGATGCTTTATCGGTGGTACTCGGGTAAGTGCCAGATATGTGGGTCTACTTTCTATCAAAGTAATGGAAAACCCTTCTTTGTTTCTCACTGTTTAGTCCTGAGAAAGGTCTCAGATGCAGCTGATACGGTGGGCAACGCAGTATGTTTGTGTGCCAATCACTTTGCGCAGATGCTACATGGTAGAGTTAAAAGCCCAGATGTATTGGAACAGCTAGGCAGTATTGATCCAACTTGTGAGAGCTTTGCTCTGAATCTAACCTTCGATGGAGTGCCGCATACTATCAGATATAATCAAAAGCATGCCATAGCTCTTAAAGCGTTTTATGAATCTCTTAAGGAGGATTCAGAAGAACTATAATGCTATTTGACAAACTCATGTCACAACCTGCCATTTCGCTGTCATGATTTGACAAATTGCTGTCAATTCTAATGGGCTCAGGATTCCGATGATTTGACAAAAGAGTGTCACAAACTGAGGGCGTTTCCGCGGTTTTGTCAAATGGCTGTCACGATTTGACATTTCAGGTGTCACTTCTTACGGGTCAAGACATTTTTTGAGTGTTAGTTGGCGGCGGATCATTCCAAGCTGTTTGAGCACCTTCAGAACTCTCCGGTGTAAACGCAGAAAGGTCTTCCCAAATTCTACTTGACAGTATGGTGTCAAT